>Ga0078972_1002086_pt1 | contig 69027 bp, 58 predicted proteins | sample YelNatPaOPGAMG01_FD_67568 | JGI IMG/M metagenome (GOLD analysis project Ga0078972, IMG submission 67568) | Hot spring thermophilic microbial communities from Obsidian Pool, Yellowstone National Park, USA - OP-RAMG-01 (SPADES assembly) (version 2) | ecosystem: Environmental > Aquatic > Thermal... | reverse complement strand
GATTTCGGCGGAGTTGCTCCAGCCGATCGCGATGGAGGAGGGTCTTCGCTTTGCGGTGCGCGAGGGCGGACACACCGTGGGCGCCGGAGTGGTCAGCAAAATCATAGCTTGATAAAGGTAATCGCTGGATTTGCAAATGGTTGAATTTCGCGATTATCTCCAATAACTTGGATGGCGGGGTTACGGTGTCTTTCAAGCCTATCCATCCAAATAAAGGATTATTGAATGGCAGCGAAGGAAAGTAGGATCGTGATAACGATGGCGTGCTCCGAATGCAGATCGCGCAATTACGTCACATCAAAGAACCGTCAAAAACATCCAAACAGGATGGAATTGAAAAAGTATTGCCCCACTTGCCACAAGCACGTGATGCATCGCGAAGCCAAGTAGGCATCCGGGGGCGTCTGCGCGACCGGTTTCTTGCCGCGCAGAGGGGACGAAGGGGTGTAGCACAGTTGGTCAGTGCGCCCGCCTCCAAAGTGGGAGGTCGCGGGTTCGAATCCTGCCACCCCTGCACCTAAACTCCATGCGCGTTTTATCGATGAACGGATTTATCCGAAGCGTGCTGAGTTTGTTATCGCGCGATAGCTGTAAGCGCATCGATATCAATTCCTTGCACATCTCGATTTTCCGGGATGATTCAATGGGAGTTGATTGGCGTATTTCATACGAATGACGTCAAGGATCGGGAAAGGGCTTTTATGGCAAACAACACGGATCTCACCCCATCCTCCATGAACCGCGGAAAGGGTTTTCTGCATGAGGTATGGGTGGAGCTGAAAAAAACAACTTGGCCCACATGGGAGGAGGCGTGGAGACTCACCATGGTGGTCGTGGGCGTCATAATTGTCATCGCGGTTTACATCGGCGTGATTGATTACGCTCTAACTTGGGTCACCACACACTTTGGATTGCTGAAATAATAAATCGCCAGGCTTTCCGTCCACCTCCAATTCCCGACGGATCGAATAATTAACTATGCAGAGACATTGGTACGCCGTACATACATACTCCGGTCATGAAAACAAGGTAATGACCAATATACTGCGCCAAGCGGACGCGAGAAACCTTCGCGATAAAATTTTCGACATCAAGGTGCCTACGGAGAACGAATTGCGCACCCGCGACGGAAAGCGTCAGTCTGTAAAACGCAAGGTCTTCCCCGGATATGTTCTGATTGATATGATCCTCGACGAAGATACCTGGCATTTGGTTCGCTCCACCTCGGGAGTGACCGGATTTGTCAGTTCCGGAAACAAACCCGTGCCCCTTCAGGACAAGGAGATACAACTCATTCTTCAATCCGAAGCGGGAACCGTCCAAAAGCCAAGAGTTCAGTGGAACCGAGGCGATGTGATTCGCGTGATCACCGGGCCGTTCACGGGTTTAACTGGCAAGATCGAGGATGTCAAGCCGGACAAAGAGACGTTGAGAGTTCTCATTTCCATTTTTGGTCGAGACACTCCCGTGGAGTTAAACTTCACGGAGGTTGAAAAAGCATAATCGGGGGTCCCTCGATCCCCATCCTCATAAAGGGAGGAAATCGTGGCAAAGAAAGTCACAGCAGTAGTCAAATTACAGATTCCGGCGGGTAAGGCGACACCCGCTCCGCCCGTCGGGTCCACTTTGGGTCCCTACGGCATCAACATGATGGAATTCATCAAGGGGTACAATGAACGAACCGCCTCCCAGGTGGGATCCATCATCCCGGTGGAGATCACAATTTACGAGGATCGTTCCTTCACCTTCATCACCAAGACGCCCCCTGCGGCGGATCTTATCAAAAAGGCTCTGAATATCAAAAGCGGATCGGGGCAACCGAACAAAGTGAAGGTCGGTAACCTAACGCGAGAGCAGGTGAGAGCCATAGCGGAAACAAAGATGCCCGACCTGAACGCCAATGATATCGAAGCCGCTATGAAAATCATCGAAGGCACTGCGCGTTCAATGGGCGTTACAGTGGAATGATCCTCCACCGCTCGATTGTTCCATTCTATGACATTTACAATTCACATGATTGTGTGGGAGGGCGTAAACCCGTTAGAACCACAGGAGAGAGATTATGCCAGGCGCAAAACTATCCACCCGTCAACGACGGGAAGCCAAGTTGGGCAAAGTCAAGCACAGCAAAAGATACATGGAGCTCGCCAAACAGACGCCAAAAGGCTCCTTGTTAACCCCTGAGGAGGCAATCAATAAGATCAAATCCATCGCCAACGCCAAGTTCGACGAGACGATGGAGGTTGCGGTGAACCTTGGAGTGGATCCGCGGCACGGCGATCAGATGGTGCGCGGAACCGTGAACCTTCCCTTTGGCACCGGCAAATCGCGAAAGGTCGCGGTTTTCGCCAAAGGAGAGAAGGCTGACGCAGCCCGCGAAGCCGGAGCGGATGAGGTGGGTGCGGAGGACCTCATCGAGAAAATCCAAAAGGGCTGGACGGGATGGGCGGATTTTGACCTGCTCGTCGCCACGCCGGACATGATGCCCCTCGTCGGCAGGGTGGGAAGCATCCTGAAGCAAAAGATGCCCAATCCCAAGGCCGGCACGGTATCGCCGAACGTCGCTCAAGTGGTCAAGGATATCAAGGGCGCAACCCGAGCGGAGTATCGCGTTGAGAAGGAGGGGATCATCCACTGCCCCATCGGGAAGGTGAGTTATCCTGCTGAAAACCTCCAAGCCAATTTGATTACCTTGATCGGAGCCTTGCTGAAGGCGAAACCCGCAGCGGCTAAAGGCAAATACCTTAAGAAGATATCGATAACCGCCACAATGAGCCCCAGTTTGTCAATCGACACAACTGTGGCGCAAAAAATGGCGGAGAAATCCTGACGCGTCGCTTACACTTATTCATGCGAGACCTCCTTCCAGCAATGGAACGAGGTCTCGTTTGTTTTTCTCGGATGAAAGGAAGACACCCATGCAAACCGTTTATCCAATAAATCTGGAGCGAGAGGCTCACGCGTCGTACAACTATCTGGAGAACATGATAGTCCCGCAAAATGGCTTCACCTATTTCAATGTTTTTCTAACCGACCCGGCGGAAGCGGTTCATGACTGGCCCGACTTCATCGACGTACCAAGTCGGACCGCCGAAGCGTGCGTTTTGCTTCGACACATGACAGGCATTCCCGTGAACACTGAAGAGGCATGCTTCAAACGTATCTACGGCTTCCAGGAAGAGGACGGACTGTTTTACCGTCCGCAATCCCGTATCACACGCCATGAGTTCGTTCGCGAGGAACAGGCTCTTGTCATGGGGGCATTGATCGCCAAGGCTATTGCGGACAAAGATGACGAAGCGCACACAAGACTGGAACGATTAATTGAGGCGCTAAACTCCCAGGAAACGGGCGCGGGATCATTTCCAGCCATGTTGATTCGTCCCGTGGCTCGGGTATGGGAGGCGTACCAATGGCGTCGTGCCGAGAGCCTTTTGGAAAAGCTGACAACGGCCGTTTGTCAAACCTCCCCTGTCTTTCGACCAAATGGAGGATTTGCCGGCCACGTTCACTCGCATCTATACGCCGCCGCCGGTTTGACGGAGGTGGGACGACTGACCGGTGACGATAAACTCATTTCTCATATGGATCGCGTCTTTCAATGGATACGCGACCGCTCCACTCGCTTTGGCTTCGTACCGGAGGTGAGCGAGCGTGCGGATGATGTCGTTGGATGTGAAACGTGTTGCCTGATGGATTACATTCATTTGGCGATATCATTAGCCAAGGCGGGGCGGACGAATTATTACGATGATGTGGAAAGAGCGGTTCGCAATCATTTAATTGAGAGCCGCGTCAAAAACGGCGATTGGTTGCCCTCCAAGCATAACATGACGGATGACGATTTAATCCGACGGAACGGGGTGGGCGATGCAGCGGAGGGAGCCTATGCGGGATGGAGTTGCCCAAATCATATTCTCGCATATGATGAGTGGCTTCCCTCGGGCTGGATTAAATCGCCTGAACTCGCCTCCATCTATCTGAACAAAGTGCGCGCCTTGCAGAACTGTTGCGGGCCGTCCGGACCGAAGGCGTTATATCTGGCTTGGCGGCACGCCTCAAAGGTCATCATGGAAAACGGAGGCAATTCCCTGCGAATCAATCTGTTGCTCGATCGATCCTTGCCGGATGCAGAGGTGCGGTGCAACGAACCATGGGAGGGTCGCGTGGAGGTATGCGCCAAGGACGCATTCCTATCGGTCGCTATGCGCTGTCCCTCCTGGACGAGCGAGAAAGACATGACGGCAACCGTTAACGGGCGCCCGATGGACTTGCAAATTTCAGGGGGATACGCTATGACTCCGAGCTTGTCGGCGGGGGATTGCGTGGAGTTCAGATATCCCTTGGAGGAGCGGGAGGAGTTAGTGAGGATTGGCAATGAAGGACGGCAGTCGTATCGCTATCGGGTTGGTTGGCGCGGCGGAACGGTGATGGAAATGAAGCCGGGGAAAAATCCCTCCTACGGCGTATCTCATCTCATGCCAGCTCCGGTTCAACTCTATTACGGCAATCAGGGACCTCATCCACTCTACCAACGAGGGAATATCCTGCAAAACAAACCTTCGCCCCTGCCGCTCCACAGCGCCACCGGACCCGAAATCTGGTGATCCGCGCGTATGAAAAAGACCTCGATCCGAGAATGAATCGAGGTCTTCCTACTGGGGGACCAGGATTCGAACCTGGGTTAGCGGAACCAAAATCCGCGGTCCTGCCGCTGGACGATCCCCCATTGCACGCTGAATTATACCCCCTTCGGCGAATTGCGTCAAGCGAAAGTCACCGAGATGAAGAAGACGCTGCAAGTGGTTCTCGGACAAGGAACACGGAACAAGGGGCGATACCTGAAAAAGTATCGCCCCTTGATTTTGAAGAACTCCCACCATAGCGTTTTACTGCTTAGGCGGCGGGACCATATGCTGCATCATCTCTTTTTGTTGTTGCGCGGAGATATTCATCTTGTTTCCCCCCGTGTATTTCCAGATAACCACCCCGACGATGGCCAGTACCACGATAATAATGACGATCATTGCCGGAGTGCTGATCTCTCTGTTCATAATGGCATGCTCCTTTTTTATTATTAGTCGACACGATCAACAAACATCATCATCTCGCGGCGGGCGGAATCTCTCGCAGCAAGCAGTTTACAAACGCCTGTCCCATCCCCGTGGAGCTCTGAGCGCACGGATCACCTCCCCAGTTGGACCACTCATTCGCATTGTTATCCGGATTCCACATGAATATCGGCGACAGGGTCTGGGCGATCTTCATCCACTTCACATGCCCGTCCGCGAAGCCCCAGTTGCCACCTCCATTGTGCCAGAACGGAAGGGAACCGCCACCGTTAATATAATTCCATCCAATGGTCCATGTTCCCAAATCCGGCCAGAAATCCTGAGTTTCAAGGAGGTCAACGGTCGTAGCAGGATTTTGCAGAGTGGCGTCCGTCACCGGACCCGGATCGTATAAATTTCCGTTGTCGCCGTAGTTCATCTCGCAGTGCTTGTATCCGTTGTTATAATCAGCGATCGTCATGGAGCCATCCGCCTTGCAACCGGGAACATCGGGCCAGTCATAGCAGTTCCTGGTGAAATAGGCTGAGGGGCAAACCCATGCCGCATCGCTTTTAACATACGGGTACACGGCGGTTCGCCAAGTGTAGTAACCATTTGGCATGTAGATTCGGTTCGCTGGAAATGTCTCGTCATAATCCTGAATGTACATTTGACGCGCAAGCCCGATTTGGTTCATATTGCTAAGGCAAGCAATGGTGCGCGCTTTTTCCCGCGCCTGCGCGAAAACCGGGAACAGGATGGCCGCGAGAATCGCTATAATAGCTATGACAACTAATAGCTCTATTAATGTAAAGCCCATCTTTCGACGACATTCCATTTCAAAAACTCCCTTTCCTTTAAGATTTAATTCCAAGCAATCTTGGAATTCCAAGTGAAAACCAAAGCAGAATTTCAAAACTCGGCATCAGATGATATCACCGTTTGCCTCAAGCTTAGGGATTGATCTGAAAAACGAATTTTGCAATTACCGAATTTAAAGTGACTTAATATCCATACCCCCTTTCTCGCCTTTCTCTTGTTTCCGCAAACTACCCTCCAACATCGACTCGGCTGGGGGATTCATAGGATGCGGGATGAAAAAAGACCGGCACGAAAATCGATTCGAACGGCGGATTCTCCCCCGAAAGACGCCTGTTCAGCCTCTGCACGGCGATATGGCCGATGGTGTGCGCCTGCTGGACGATGCGATGGATGGAGCGCGTGAATCGAGGAAGAAACATCGGGCAGTCGTTGAAACTTACGATCTCGATATCCCCCGGAACCCGGATGTCCATTTCGCCCAAGCTTTCGAGAACCGCGTCCAAATAGTAATCATGCATGCAGAAAATCGCCGTAGGGGGGTCGGAAAGTTGAAGCATCACCTTCAACCCGTCGCTTACGGTGCGTAAAAGCAAGTCAGGATATTTTCCTAACTCCGGCACAAGGTAACGCACGTATTTTTCCGCTTCCGGATCGTTATTACAGCACATGGCATCACGGTAGGCTCTGTAACGGTCTCTCACGGCGGACACCGTCATAAGGTACTCGCTGAAGTAGGCGATACGACGATGTCCCCTGGACTTCATGAACTCAAGCGCGCTAAACGTGGCGTGGTAGTTATCCGTCTTGACCGAATCCACCTCCAGACCCTCCGGGGAGCGATCCAAACACACCACGGGGGTGCCCTTCTCGATGAGTCTGCGGAGCAGAGGGGTGTTTTCGGGGGCGCAAGTGGGGAACAGAACCACACCATCCGCCTCTTCCCCGGCGCGCTCCAAATATTGCGCTTCGCGCACGGGATCGTTGTCGGTACCCCAAAACAGAAGATGATCCTGGTCCGTAAGACCCGAACGGACCCCTAGAAGGTACTGCAACTCGAGGAAATCGTTGCGCTGATGAAACAGAATGGCGATGACGCGGCTTGCGGGTTTAGCGGCATTCTTAACGACCGAACCGATTCGGGGGTGGCGTTCCACGAGCCCCTCGTCCTGTAGCGAGCGCATGGCGCGATGGGCTGTCATTCGGGACACGTTCCAATGGCTCGCCATATCCGTCTCCGTTGGCAGTTTGGCGCCGGGTTGAATCACTCCGCGCTCAATATCCTTACGAATGATATCGGCGATCTCTTTCCACCTTGCAAGTTGCATATGAAGCCCATCCTCATGCATTCACTATCGCATGTTTCATTCAAGGCAAGATTACAAGTTATTGCGGAACAAATATGTTGGTATTCCCTTAAGCGTAGGTTAAATCCAACCCTATGGGCACGCCATGCTTATCGCTTTCTAGTATTTTAAGAGTTTTTTCGCAGTTTGTCAACCCTATTTACAATCAATTTTCACCGCATTTTCATGCCGCGACTTATCGCAAATCGTCATGAATCTCTTTGGAAAACGGAAAATGAACAATTAATCTCGATACTAACCATAAGGTCAATTGTTCCAAACCTGTTTCTGATACATTTCTGAGTTGCATGCCTCCGTTGGCATTGATATTTATCGTTCCTGTTGACGACGTTTGGAGCGATACGCCTCTTCCATAGGGCATGGCAACAAATGACGATAGGGGCGCCGTGACAAATACGGCGCCCCTACCCGTTCCTTTTTTATGTCTATCCGCGTTATTTTGCGTTGGGAGGAGGAATCATGTGCTGCATCATCTCCTTTTGCTGCTGCGCGGAGATATTCATCTTGTTTCCCCCCGTGTATTTCCAGATAACCACCCCGACGATCGCCAGCACAACGATAATGATGACAATCATCGTCGGGGTGTTGACCTCTCTGTTCATAATGGCATGCTCCTTGTTCAAATATCTTCGTCTCAATTCATCTTCATCGGCTAATTTCAATATCTTTTTTCCGGGTCGATTGACAAGCATGAAACGAGTCTTAGCCTCTTCTCGCTTGTTTTGCCATGCCTTTTAACTTAACGGGCTCCGGGCGGGATAGAGTTAAGCAAGCTGCTGATCTGACTTGGAGACCATTCGCCGCCCGAGTTGTTGTCGGGTATCCACATAAAGGTGGGGGAGATCGTCTGGGCGATCTTCATCCACTTCACATGCCCGTCCGCGAAGCCCCAGTTGCCGCCACCGTTGTGCCAGAATGGCAGGGAACCGCCTCCGTTGATGTAGTTCCATCCGACAGTCCACGTGCCCAAATCCGGCCAGAAGTCCTCCGTCTCCAAGATGTCAATCGTCGTGGAGGGATTTTGCATTGTGGCGTCCGTCACCGGCCCACCGTCAAAGATATTGCCATTGTCGCCGTAGTTCATCTCGCAATGCTTGTAGCCGTTGTTATAATCGGCTACCGTCATGTCGCCGTCGGCAAGACAGTTTTGATCCGGCCAATCAAAGCAGTTCCGCGTGAAATACGCCGAAGGACAGACCCAGGTCTGTTCGCTTTTAACATACGGGTACACGGCGGTTCGCCAAGTATAATACTGTCCCTGCGGGTTGTAAAAACGGTTCTCGGGAAATACCTCGTCATAGTCCTGAATGTACATTTGGCGCGACAGCTCGATTTGGTTCATATTGCTAAGGCACGAAATGGTGCGCGCTTTTTCCCGCGCCTGCGCGAAAACCGGGAACAGAATGGCCGCGAGAATCGCTATTATCGCTATGACAACTAATAGCTCTATTAATGTGAAACCATTTCCTCTGCGATGTTCCATCACTACAAATTCCTTTCTAATATTGTGTTCAAGTTTCAGTTGTTTGCAAATTTGGGTGTTCTTACGCTTATTTTCAGATGGTCAGTATGCGGAATCCCCCTTTCTTCTTCCCATCCCTTGGCATTCCGAAATTATCTCAGGAGTCCATTTGATGCGCGAATCGATTGGATCGGATGGAGCGGACGACAGGCGCGCGATTTGAAAAGGATGGTTCAGCACAAGGGGGGATTCGGAGACGCGCCACAACCGCGGGAAATCGTCGTTTGTGCGAATCGAAACGGGAGGGACGCTCCTTGCGCGCCTGTTGACACCCTTAAGTGGAGTTACGAAGCCATCCCGCCTTGCGAGCGGATCATGGCTCCAATAAAATGAAATCCCGCGAGGAGACGCCGCTGTCCCCGATGTCAGCATAGCGATTTCGAAGTGCGGTTGCGCCCATGGTTGTATCCATCCTCGCGTAATATCCTCGCTCAGGGTGTCAGCTTGCCCATTCCATCTTGCAATTTGCATTCGTAGCTAAAGGTCTTTCCTAATCGATACTATATAAATATCATATTTGCCTTCAGATGTCAAGCATTTCATGAACAAATATGTTGGCAATAGTGCATTGTGTTGGGATTTTCGAAGCTTTCCGAGACACGAACCCGGTTCCAGCTCTATTCCGCCTCATACCGCATCCGTTGCGTCTGTTGCGTTGAGAAACGGATTTCATGCGGACGTTCAAAAACAGAACCTGGTCGGGGGGAGCGAAACTAGAAAAGGGAAGAGAAGGGTGCGAATTATTTCGGCACGATCAGCGGGACTTCCCCCTTGCGCAAATAACCTAGTTTGCGAGCTTGAATCTCCATGCCCATGGGGGTGTGCATCAGAGCCACGGTTTTCATCAGTTGCTGGTTCTGCATCCGAAGATGAGCTATTCGCTCCCTGATGCGTGCGGTTTCCCGATTGATCCTTATCGCCTCCAGAAGAGGTTTGGTCGAAAAACAACCGAAGAGCAAAACACCGCCAAGAATGAGCGCAACCAGCATTTTTCCGCTAGTCCTTGAGGACGACTTCTGTTTTCCTCTTGATGAACGTGTGTGCATTTGTTTCAGATGAATCCCCGTGAACGACGGATATGTCGTTCACGGGCGAAGCGAACATGGTTTATGGGATTACTTGCGAATGTTGTAAAACGCCTTCCATCCGCCGAAAACCGCCACCTCGGACAACTCCTCTTCAATGCGCAGAAGTTGATTATACTTCACGACGCGGTCCGTGCGGTTCGGAGCTCCGGTTTTGATCTGCCCCGCGTTCGTCGCGACCACGATATCCGCGATGGTGCAATCCTCGGTCTCCCCGGAGCGATGGGAAACCACCGCCGTGTATCCGGCTCTTTTCGCCATTTCAATGGCTTCCAGTGTTTCGGTGAGCGTACCGATTTGGTTCACTTTTATCAGAATTGAGTTCGCTGTTTTGGTGCGAATCCCCTTGTCCAGACGCTGGGTGTTGGTGACGAAAAGGTCATCCCCCACCAGTTGTACATGGTCGCCGAGCCGTTGGGTGAGCAACTTCCATCCATCCCAGTCATCCTCCGCCAAGCCATCCTCTATTGAGATGATAGGATATTTGTTCACCAAGGATGCATAGTACTCCACCATCTCTTCGGAGGTGAGAACTCTCCCCTCCCCTTTAAGATGATACTTCCCATCCTCGTAGATTTCGGAGCTGGCGGGGTCCAAAGCGATGTAGATGTCCTCGCCCGGACGATAATTCGCCTTTTCAATCGCTTCGACGATCACCTGGATGGCCTCCTCGTTGGAGGAGAGATTGGGAGCGAAACCACCCTCATCCCCATAGGATGTGCTGAGTCCGCGTGCATGCAACACATTCTTCAAGGAGTGAAAAACCTCGGCGCCCATTCTTAACGCATCCGCGAAGGTTTCCGCTCCGACGGGCATCGCCATAAACTCCTGCAAATCCACATTGCTATCCGCATGCTTGCCGCCATTCAGAATGTTCATCATCGGGATGGGCAGGGTGCACGCCGAACATCCCCCAATGTACCGATAGAGTGGAAGTCCGAGGGAATCCGCCGCAGCATGCGCTACTGCAAGAGAGACTCCAAGGATGGCGTTAGCCCCTAAATTCGCCTTGTTCGGGGTGCCATCCATCTCAATCATCAAATGGTCGATGCCGATCTGATCGATAACATCCATGTCGATGATTTCGGGCGCGATCTTGTCATTGACGTTCTCAACCGCATTCAGTACACCTTTACCGAGATAGCGCGCGGAATCGCCATCCCGCATCTCCACCGCTTCATAAGCTCCCGTGGAAGCCCCGGACGGGACTGCGGCGCGACCCATGGAACCATCTTCAAGGAATACGTCCACCTCCACGGTGGGGTTGCCGCGAGAATCGAGGATCTCACGCGCTATGACTTCGGATATCGTTGACATTGGGAAACTCCTGTTCGAGGGTATGATCACTAACTATAAGAGATTATAGCCGATGGAAGGTATAAAAAGCAAAAAAACGCTTCCGATTACAAAGCCCCCAAGTATTTGTGCGTTTGCGGAATGATTCGAACATCCCTTAAAGTGGATAACGCAACACGTTGAAGCGTTCGAAGTCGGGAGAGCGATATCGACCTACGGATTTCTCCGCAAGGAGTCACGGGTTGAAGCACCAAGGGGATGTCTTGCGAGCATGCGTTGATGATATCCGACACGCGTTCAATCTCCTCCGTGGTGGTGTCCTCGCTTACCACGGCTTTAACGTGGATGCGAACCGAGGAGTTCAACGCCAGTTGTAAAAAGCGGGAATGATCCGCCCATTTGGGGGGTTGATGCGTGGCTGAGGGAAGTTTCACGTCCATGGCGCAGTAATCCACAAAATGAGCCAACGGCGCAAACCTCTCATGGAGATCGCCGCTTGTTTCCAGGTAAATGTCCAAACCCATCTCCGCAATGTCCGGCAACCAGTCGAGCAGGAACTCCGATTGGAGAAGCGGCTCTCCTCCGGTAATCGCCACGGAATGATATGCCTCCCCCGACGCCATCCCCTTGATGATGCCGGTGAGATACGAACCGTTCACGGGATTTGGGATATCGCGCACGACGTGAGCTCCATCGCCTTCCAGAACTTGAAATGACTTTCCGCGTGACACGGAGTTCGGGGTGTCACAATAGGCGCATCGAAGATGGCATCCCGCGAAACGGACAAATAGTTGCCGCACGCCGACCCAAACACCCTCCCCTTGAAAACTATCAAATATCTCGGTGAGGTAGGCGAATGACGTGCTTCCATGAGATTTGTTCGTTCCATTACTCTGATTGAATTGTGGTTTTGAATTCATTATCCGTTTCGACCCCGCCCTTTCCTTCCCGCTCCCCATCCGGCACCTCCAGATATATGACGCCATCCATGATTTTGCAAGGATAGGTTTTGGATTTCAGCCTGGGGTTGTACACCACCTCTCCCGTCATGGCGTTTATATCCCACGCATGCCAGGGACATGTCACGATTCCATCATTCAACTCCCCCTCGGATATCGGTCCCTGACGATGAGGGCATTCGTTATCCAATGCGTAAACGGTTGCGCCTTCCTTGAAAAGGGCGATTTCCAGACCGTCTATCTCCACCATTTTTCCCGTCGATTCGGATAGGTCGGTTAGCTTCGCCACAGGGGTCCAAGTAGACATTCAGTAGTCCTTCTCTCCTATGTGATAACACTGCTGTCCGCACAAAATTCACACTTCGTGCAATCACCTTAACATAGTATACCCTTGCCGGAGACCGTCGCGCCGGTATTTTCAGCGATGCTATCCATCGCTGATCCGAAAAAATTCGGATTAAACAGGAAATCATTTACGTCCCTCGGGCGAAAATGTGCGATATCCATCTCATATTCACAAGGATTAATGGAAGAATAGAGTATCGCACTCTCAAAAACGTCGGAAAGGGATATGAAATCGAGTGCAAAGCGTAATAAGGGTGAGCATTCGATTTTGAAACCGGTATGATTCCCTGTAATGATCTTACGCCGGGCTTGGCATAATATTACCAAACAGTTCCGCCGACCTGGTGGAAGAGGCGATAGACAGGACAAGGAATATCCGGCAAGGTCCTTCCCGTCGAGTTTTCCGAGAGGTCGTAAAGTGTCCAAGCAAATCGCGGGATTTGTGACAAGTCGTTCCGTGATCGAGTGGTATATCAGATCGCGAGAACGAGGCGATGGCGGTGATGTCGGGAAGCGAGCAATATTGCGCCCACCGACCGTTCGGAGAAGGACGAGGCTTCAGCAGGTGAAGTTCGTTCCCGCCCCGGACGAACCCTGTCCGCCGCATGCCGCCGCTGCACGCGGTCGGGGCGCCGCCATCAACCTTAAAGCCTTCGGAAACGGGTTCACACTTTGTTTCCGGGGGTTGAGAGACAAAATAACCTCAACGCAAGGTCTGATTCCTGCTAATTGCCGGAGGCTTTACGTTTGGTACGGAGACACGGGGGAGTGATCACGCTCCCTCGTTTTTTCCTACAGGCTTGAAAATTCCGCGTGGATCCCCCCATAATCTTCCTAGGCGATCACCGCAAAATCCACATTCCGCTATTCCGGCTCTTTGAAGAGTTTGCACGAATTGACATAAAATGCGACAAAACAGGGTAATTCAAATCAGCTTCACACCGGAGGGCATTGAACTCGCCTATCGCTATGGAATCTTTCCCATGGCAAATAGCGTAACCGGAGACATATACTGGTGTCGTCCAGAGCCTCGGGCTATTATTCCAATGGATGGTTTTCATATCTCCCGCAGCCTTGCCAAAGTCATTCGCCAAAACCGTTTCGAGATCACATTCGATACCGATTTTGAAGGGGTGATGCGCTGTTGCGCGGATCGCAAGGAGGGAACATGGATATCGGAGGACTTCATCCAAGTGTATGGTGAAATGCATCGATTGGGCAAGGCGCATAGCGTGGAGGCGTGGAAAGACGGCAAACTCGTCGGGGGAACATACGGGGTATCCCTGGGGGCGGCGTTCATGGCGGAAAGCATGTTCCATTATGAAACGAACGCTTCCAAAGTGGCTCTTGCAGCGTTGGTATCTCGATTGAACGCACGAGGTTACGAACTGCTTGATGTTCAGTATCTCACGCCGCACCTCAAAAGCCTTGGCGCGGTGGAAATCCCTCACCAAAGCTACATGCGTCGGCTAAACGCAGCCCTGAAAAAAGAACGCTGTTTCAATTAAATGGAGTGAAAAATCTCCGTCTACCTTGATATCGCACCGATCCCGCGTAACCCGCCTTCCTTGCCAGATCCAAGGCGCGGGGGTACTCCCAGGCGATCCTGCTTGTGACATGCGCATCGGAGCTAATCAGAATCGGTATGTTCCTCTCCTTGCATTCTCGCAGAAGCGACAGCGATGGATACGCCTCTCCCACGGGCTTGCTCCACCCCGCCGTGTTTATCTCAACCGTCATCCCGGCGGATGCCAAGGCGTCGAGCGCCAAACGAATCTCCTCATCCATGGGTACGGTGGCGCGATATCCGAATTTTTTGGGCAGATCCAAGTGACCGCAGATGTCGAAACATCCGCACTCCGCCATCCGTTTCACCAGCCCCCAATACACCCGCCACACATCATTGCGCGAATCCTCGTCCAATTCCTCCCAAAGCTTCGGGGATTCATCTATCGGAAACTCACCCGCGAAGTGAACCGACCCAATGACGTAGTCAAAGGGATATCTGTTTATCAATTCCGAGAGTTTGTCCGAGGTTTGCGGAAAAAAATCCGCCTCCAATCCAAGGCGAACGGGTATGCCGAATTCCCCCTCGAGGGATTTGATTTCCTTCACGTAATCCTCAAGTCCATCCGGTTCCATGCTCCATGGGATAAACCCGGAGGGATGCAGCGTGTAATGGTCCGAAACGCCCATTTCGAGCAATCCCGCCTCCTGGGCGGCTTGAGCCATCCTACGAGACAGGTCCGCACCATCACTCCACTGGGTGTGAACATGATAGGAAACCAAACTTCCGACGCTAACTTTCTTCAAACACCCAACTCCATGAGATAAGAACAAGCCGTCCGGATTCGGACGGCTAAAAAGAAACGTGGATAATGGAGAGCTACTTGCCGATCTTATACATCTTGGTTCCGCAGGTGGCGCATGTGCCTGTGGTTGCAGGCTTGCCGTTCTTCATTGTGACGGCGGTCGGGTTCTTCATCTCTTTCTTGGCTTTGCATTTAACGCAATAGGCTTCCACTGATCTCACCCCCCTAAATAAGATTGGTTTCATACGACGAAAAAGAGGTAATTCCTCCCCGATCTGATCGTTCGGGAAAAATTGCTTCCTGTGATCTCAATCAGGGGCCTGATCCGCCTTGCATCGCATCAGGATTTCATTGTACCCCTATTTACGCCAAAATGAATTTCCTCGTTCCCTTTGATCAAGCCCAAACGAAATACGAACAAAGGCGCCGATGACAGGTAGAATCTATGCCAGGTTCGAACTTCAAAGAGGCGCGATTGAAAAAAATACTACCCGATTACTGGCCACTTCTACTCGCAATTTTTATTTTCTTTGCGTTGATGGCCGGAATCGTCGTTTTTTCCTTGAAGCTCACGAACGGACATTTCGTCTACACGCAGGATGACCCTTACATATCGATGGCGACCGCGAGAAACTGGGTGCGATACGGCGTGTGGGGGGTGGATCGTTATCACTTCAGTTCCTCAACCTCGTCATTGCTTTGGCCTCTATTGCTGGCGATCTGTTATAAGCTCTTCGGAGTGCATGCCACCATTCCGTTGGCGTTGAATCTTTTGTTGGTATGCGCACTGCTTATCACTGCAAATGGATTGTTACAAAAACGCTCCCTTTCCCACACCTGGATAGCAATCACGCTTTTCGCCATGATCCTCATGGTTCCGTTGCCTCTGCTGGTGACCTCGGGGCTCGAGCATACGCTCCATTCCCTCTCAATTCTGCTCCTCCTCTTCTACGGGACGGAACAGATATGCCGAAAGGGGTTGATGAGTCGCTATGATACTCTCATGCTCGGATTGCTATCCATGTTCGCTGTCATGAGCAGATACGAAAGCGTCGCCCTGATCGCAATCATTATCCTCGCTTTGGCGCTCAGAAAAAGATTCCTCGCAAGCCTAATCACAGCCGTCGCCGCTTCGATTCCAATCATTATATGGGGTTTGATCTCCCTTCATTACGGAGCCTACTTCCTCCCAAACTCGATTCTGTTAAAAAGCAGAGTTCCCGCCGTCAACGCGGCGAATCCGTTGGCGCTCTTCCTATCCACCAGCGTTGAAACCGTAATGGCACATCCGTTTCTCCCCGTTTTATCGCTTTTCCCTCTCCTCTACTTGCTTTTTTCCCGGATGCGAGGCGACATCGAATCCTCCCTGCAAACGTTGAATCTCCTCTTTTTCCTCATGGATTGGGCGCAGATTCTGTTTGGCAAATTAGATTCCTTTTACAGATACGATGGCTACGTGATCCTATCCGGAGTGATGGTAATCGCCATAGACATGGATCGAATGCTACGCGGTCCGTTTCCGGAAATCGGAATTCGACGTAAAATCGCTTACGCAAGCAATACGATACTGATTCTCACGGGGATCGGTATCGTTTCAATGGGGTTCCAAAGAGGCGTAAACGCCTTGGCGGTCCTTCCACGGGGGTCCGCGAACATCTATGAACAACAATATCAAATGGGGCTTTTTGTTCGGCAATTCTACACCGGAGAGACCGTGGCGGCGAACGATATTGGATGCATCAACTACTTGGCGGATATTCATTGCCTCGATATTTGGGGATTAGCCGATATGAACGCCGCAAAGCTTCGCATTCAAGGCGATGTGAACACGCAAACGATCGGAAATCTTGTAAAAGGGAGGGGAGCCGGGATAGTGATGATCTACGACGCATGGTTTCCGAACGCCATTCCAAGACAATGGACCCGGGAGGGACAATGGATTATTCCCTACAATATCGTGGACGGGGGCAACGCAGTCTCATTCTACGCTCCATCTCCGAACGACCGGGACAAACTCCTTCACTCTCTCCGCAGGTTTTCCTCGCACTTGCCGGCTGAGGCGCTTCAATGCGGAGCCTACACGCTGGGACAATCCGGAATTCATTGACCTGCATGCCGACAAGCGCATGGGTTTCAGGGTATAAATTTTGTGACTATTCCATGCTTGGGTAACACTTATTTTCAAGATGCGTTGTTCAGGGAGATTTGAAAGAGGCATGCAAATACGAAAAGCCGTCACCACGGACGCATCGGCAATCCAGCAACTGATTAACGGCTACGCCGACAAGGGCGCGATGCTTCATCGTAGCCTGAGCGAACTCTATGAGAACATCCGGGATTTTTGGGTTGTCACCGTCGATGACGAGATTGCGGGCTGCGCCGCATTGCATATCAGTTGGAAAGACCTTGCGGAACTGAAGTCCTTGGCGGTTCGAGAGGATTGTCAAGGGAGAGGTTACGCCCGAGCGCTGATTGACGCCTGCCTGAAGGAGGCGATGACTTTATCCGTGGGAAAGGTATTTGCGTTGACATATGTGCCCGAACTCTTTGAAAAGGTGGGGTTTCAGCGCACGGACAAAGCGTTGTTGCCGCGAAAAGTGTGGACCGAGTGCGTCTACTGCCCCAAGTTTCCCGACTGTGGAGAAATCGCCGTTATTTTCCAGTCAATCTGACCGGTCCGTCCAATCGTGCGGATGAGATAAAAACTAAAAAGGAAGTCCAATGACACGATCCATTTTGATTGTCATCACGTTTCTCTGTCTCCCCTTAACTGGTCGAAGTCTCACCTATTACGTCAATTCGAAACGAGGAGACGATAGCCACTCCGGGCTATCCCCCGCGCAGGCTTGGAAAACCCTCGACAAGGTGAACCAAATCATATTCAAGCCAGGCGACCGTATACTTTTCCGTGCCGGCACGGAATACGCCGGTCAATTGAAGCCTCAGGGGTCCGGCAGTGCGAACAATCCCATACGCATCGATAAATACGGCAAGGGCGCATTGCCGCGCATTGACGGGGAGGGCAAATACGAAGCCACCGTGGAGCTATACAACGACGAAGGTTGGGAGGTGAGCGAATTGGAGATCACCAACCTTGGTCCCACGCAACAACCCGGCAGAAAAGGGGTGTACCTGCATCTGCATGACTACGGGGTGGCGCATCACATGGTTTTAAAAAACCTGTACGTTCATGACGTCAATGGAAGCGACGTGAAGAAATCCGGAGCCGGATACGGGATATTCTGGGATGTCAGCGGCAACGTAAAAAAGAGCCGATACGATGGACTTTTGATCGAAGGGTGTCATCTCGTAAGGTGCGATCGCAACGGAATATGCGGCGCAGGCTATTGGTCGCGCCAGGATTGGTTTCCATGCCTGCATGTTGTCATTCGCAACAACTTGCTGGAGAATATCGGAGGTGACGGCATCGTTCCGATCGCTTGCGACGGATGCATCGTCGAGCATAACGTATTGCGCGGCTGTGGGATGCGCTTCCCCCCCGGTGACTCCGCAGCGGGAATATGGCCCTGGAGTTGCGATAACACCCTTGTGCAGTACAATGAAGTCAGCGGTCAGCGCGGCTATTGGGATAGTCAGGGATTCGATTCCGATTGGAATTGCCGAAATACGATCATCCAATACAACTACAGCCACGATAACGAGGGGGGATTTCTCCTGATATGCGATGATGGGAGCGTTAAAAAGCCGTGGAGCGTTGGAAACGTGGGCACGATCGTGCGATATAACATCAGCATCAACGACGGCTACAGAATGAAGGGCTACGCAGCCGGGTTTTCGCCCACGTTCAATATTTCCGGTCCAGTTGAGGACACTCATATTTACAACAACACGATCATCATGGGGAGGAAAGCCAGTCCCAAAATGGACACCACTTTGATGAACATGGGCAATTGGAACGGCTGGGCGAGCGACACTTTTTTTTACAATAACATCTTTTATGCTGCGGATAGCATGAAATACAAGTTTGGGAGCGCAAAAAACACGGTATTCGATTATAATCTATACGCAGGCGGACAAGTGAACATGCCGAAGGACGAACACGCCATCCGTCAAAATCCGAAGCTTGTCCGGATACCGCTTAAAGCCCCCGCCTGGACAAAGTTGTCGGAACTCGCGCCCGAAAAAGGATCCCCCTGCATAGGAGCGGGCGTGGTTATCCCGGATAATGGAGGCAAGGATTTCCTCGGCGACCCGGTTCCGAGGAACACCCCGCCCGCCATCGGCGCATTGGAACCAAAACACTGAATCGAAATCGGAAGCGGTTCGTAATACAGATGATGCTATGCCACACTATTAACGAAGGAGATTATCATGGATGGAGGCAGTCTGTTTAGTGCGTTAGGAATGCCGCTGATAATTATTATTATCCTCGCGATCTTTTTTCTCCCCGCGATCATCAAAGTGCTGCCGGACTGGGAACGAGCGGTGATTCTTCGCTTTGGCAAATTCCATCGCGTTACCGGTCCCGGAATCATCTTTTTGATTCCCTATATCGATCGCGCCATTCGGGTGGACACCCGCATCGTGACCATGGATGTGCCAAAGCAGGAGATGATGACACGCGACAACGTGCCTGTAACCGTGGACGCCGTGGTGCTCTTCAAGGTGGTGGATCCGAGTTCCGCAATCCTGAAAATTGAGAACTTCATTCGCACGTCGTCGCTTATCGCACAAACCTCCTTGCGCAGCACCATTGGTCAGGTGGAGTTGGATGCGGTTCTCTCCCAGCGCAATCAGATCAATCAAAGCCTGCAAACCACCATCGATGAACAGACCGAGCCCTTCGGCGTGAAGGTTACAGGCGTGGAGGTGAGAGATGTTGCGCTTCCCGAAGGCATGAGAAGGGCGATGGCGGCGCAGGCGGAGGGAGAGCGAGAGCGGAGGGCGAAGGTTATCAACTCTCAGGGAGAGTTTGAAGCCGCGGCTAAATTGGTTGAGGCTGCGGAGCTCATCGCCAAGGAGCCCGCCGCGTTGCAATTGCGCTATCTGCAGACCATGAGGGATATCGCCTCCGAGCGCAGCAACATGATCATCCTGCCAATCCCGATAGATTTGTTAACGCCTTTCATGGAATTGGCGAAAGCAATCGGTAAAAAAGACCAGCCCGTCCAACCCTCGCAGGACTGAGATGTGAAACTCAAAGGGGGCGATGGGATGATACCACGCTCCCTTGTTTTACGAGCGAAGCATCGACACCGTTTATTGGCTCATCCCCGCAATTTCGAGGATGGAGTTCATATTGACGTGCTTCCTGAAATGGTCCGCCAAAAGATCATAATTCGCCTGCTTGTCGACAGGCGTGTTGGCGAGGACGAATTTCGGATCGAGGAGATGCAAGAACCAAGATCTAGCATCCGGCTCATCGAAAAGCCCATGCAAGTAACACCCGAAAACTCTGCGATCCTCGCTCCACGCTCCCTCATCCTCGCTATCCGGAGAGCCGTTGCGCGAAGATATTCTTAGGAAAGGTTTGCAATCTTCTATCACCCTCGTCTTACCCATGTGTATCTCATAACCCGATACTCTGACTTGTTCTCCGCAGATAACGCCAGCGGAATGGCAAAGAGTTTTCCGCCTTTCCAAAACCGTCTCCAAAGGTAAAAGACCCAAGCCATGGCTCTCGCCTGGCACGCCCTCCACGCCGTATGGGTCCTTGACGGTTACTCCAAGCATCTGGAATCCCCCGCAGATACCCACGATCACCCCTCCGCTTTCACGAAACTCCCGTATGCGAGATTCCCATCCCAGCTCGCGCAGCCATGCCAAGTCGCTGCGTACGTTCTTGGAGCCGGGTAAGATCAGAGCTTGGTATGGTTTCAATGAAACGGGCGTCTGAAGGTATCTCAGTTGAACGGATCCCTCGTTTTGCAAAGCCTGCAGATCGGTGAAATTGGAGATATGTGGCGGAGACAACACCGCTACCGCAATTTTCCCGGATTCCAGCGGGGCGTTGGAATCGATCATGGGATCCAGGGTGACGGCGTCCTCTGCGTCAATCGTGATATGCCTGAAATAAGGGATCACCCCCAAGATGGGCACGTGCGTCATCTCCTCCAACATCCTCACTCCGTCGGCAAAGAGGTGGATATCCCCTCGAAAACGGTTGATAATCACCCCTTTAACCATGGCTCTATCCTCCGGAGGAAGCACTGCCAGCGTTCCAACCACCTGAGCGAAGACCCCTCCCCTGTCTATGTCCGCCACAAGGATCACTGCAGCATCGGAGATACGGGCGGTTTTAAAGTTGACGAAATCACGATCATACAGGTTCATCTCCGCGCAAGACCCGGCTCCTTCGATAATGAGTAGCTCATAACGCTTCATCAACCCGAGGAGGCTTTCCTTTGCCGTTTGCGCCAGGATATCCGACACCTTTGAGGGGCTGTTGGAGGATTGTCCCGACCAAACCTCGCCAAGCAGGACAACCTGCACCCCCTTCTCCGCACTCGGTTTGAGAAGGACGGGGTTCATTTCCACCGACGGAACGACGCGCGCCGCTTCGGCTTGCACGATCTGAGCCCGCCCCATCTCCAATCCGTCAGGTGTGACCCCGGAGTTATTGGACATGTTTTGCGCCTTGTACGGCGCCACACGAACGCCTCGATCGCTGAATATCCTACAGAGAGCCGTTGCAACCACGCTTTTTCCCACGTCGGATGCCGTTCCGAATATCGCCAGGTGCTTCATCTCATCCACTCCCTCCATTCCCTCGCATATAGTATTGCATGAGGTGATGCACAGACCCATCTGTTTTTGGTTGCATTCTCACGATTCCAGATCATTTCCATCGCCGCCGCCCTAGGCAAGGGTTCTTTTGCAAGCCTTCCATTGCGAACTGACAGCAATTTGATAAACTCAGAAATCCGATGAAGGTTTTATCCAAAAGCGTAACGGTGAGATCGCTTGACGTAAAGTGGTCGAGAAATCCGGGAACCAAATGGCGAGGAATTGGATGGGACCACAACATATCGACATATTCCACGCCAAATGAGCCTACGCATTCAAACGAAAGACCATGTGAGGGAATATTCTCTTTTAAATTCACATGCGAAGTCCAAATTCAGTCAAAAACCCAAGGGAAAGAGTTTGAGCGGTCACTATCGTGTCTCGATAGCAAGCGGCGAGCGATTTACGACATTCGAATGTCACAAAACGGCATATATGGTAACAAAGGGCTTTAAAGGTCGAGCTTCGTGGGAGATATTCCCAATTCCATGCTCGATAAAGTGACGACATTTCAGCTTTGTCTTCGGCCCGTTGAATGGGGTGCTTTTAAGAACGTTCCTCTCTATTCCGTCGAGAGGCAAAGATTCCATAAAAAAACACTACCATCCTCTCCGATACTATGGTATGATAAATTATAAAAGCTAGAATAATGCCATTATCAGTTTTCATCGTATCTGCGGGAGGTGCTTCGAGATGAGCGAAATCGATAGTTTATTAAGGGACAAGGCGATTGAGGCGTTAAGTGCGTGGGAGCGGCCTTCATTCGCATCCAATCCCGCACTCAAGAAATTGCGTTCACTCGGGACGGAGTTATGGCTTGACACGGGAGAGATCGAGGAGGCACGCAAGGTATGGCGGCGGGAATTCCAGGCGATGACCACGAACAACACCTTGGTGAACCAAGTGATTCAAAAGGGTGAAGCGGATGAATCGCTCAAGAAACTGATCCGGATGATTCCCAGCGAAAACATGACCGAGCAAGAGAGGGTTATGGAACTCGGTTTCGCGGCGAACTGCGTAGTGGGAATCCGACTGGTACGCGCATTCGATGTGCATGTGAGCGTGGAATTGCATCCATCGGTGGCGGAGGATATCGACCGCACCGTCTATTACGCCGAACGGTATTACGCTGTCTGCCCGGAGAGGTTCATTATCAAAATACCGCTTACTCCGGAGGGATGCTGCGCAGTTCACCGCGTGAGGGTCAAGGGAATCCCGGTCAATTACACGCTTGGATTTTCCGCAAGACAGAATTACATGGCTGCGCTTCTTGCAAATCCATCATACTGCAATGTGTTTTTGGGCAGATTGAATGCGGTGGTATCGGAAAATCATTTTGGTGATGGTCGCAATGTGGGGGAGAAAGCCTCTCTTGCCACTCAACGAGCCATCCTATCCATACGCGAAAGAGGATTATCTAAAACCCGACTGATCGCCGCATCCATGAGAGAGCCCTCGCAAATCATCCAGTTGGCTGGCATGGACGTATTCACCATTCCACCGAAAGTGGTGGCGGATTTCATGGCGGAAGAGATAGATATCAATAGTATTCATTCTCACGTGGCTGAAAAGTTGTCCGTGAACATACACCCCGAGGAGATGCGCCCCTATTTTGATACGCTCTGGTGCGTAAAGGAAAACGTGCATAAAATGGCGTTGCATTTGAACTCAATGGATCTGCTTCGGCTCACAGGAGAGGACATTCGACAGGCTGATTTGGATTTCCAGACGCATCTCTTCCATCGTTTCACTCCCGAGGAGAAATTGGAGATCAGAGAGCATGGGAAAATCCCGAATCTGAAGCGATGGATTTCAGATCCGACCATCTCCTTGGATGATTTGATGACACAGTCGGCGTTGCAATCCTTTACAAAGGATCAGATGGAGTTGGATAATCACCTTGCGAAGCTGATGCATGCATAATCACCCCGTTTCAACGCACTTGCATTCGCGATTTATGTGCGGTAATCTGTTTGGGCGGAGATTGGTTTCTCCGCCTTTCACTTAAATTTCGCTCAAATTGAAAATATACGCCGGCGACCGTAAAACAACGCAAAATCCGGGACGGACGCGTGTTTTGCTGTTTCACGGGAGCCGCATTGGCAAGGAATCCATGAATCAGCTGAACAACCCTCCCCATTGCCCGAAATGCAAGGAAAATGTAGAGGAAGGGCGAGCGTTTTGCCCCTACTGCGGAGAACCGTTAACCGTTTACGCGGACGCCTCCGAATTCAAAGGACCCAATGCCGCGAAAAAGGAGAAGATCGCTCGCTTGGATATCAAGCCTCCCGCCGTCTATGAAATGATGGCGTTATTAATATCCTGGACGCTCTTCTCCCCTGTCGGCTCCCTATTGCATCTCTTCGCGCATCGCACGGTGACCAACGCCAGCGGAACGAATTACTTGAATGCATCCTTCGGAGCGTTGCAGGTGATTTTTTACGCAGTCTTTCTTATCCCGGTATCGCTGGCAATACTGTTTCTCGCTTACTCGGCATGGACACAGAAAAGATGGGCTTGGAATGCATGCCTTCTGTTTCTGGCGATTCCCCTGTTCTCATCCGTCTTAGGGTATTGGCCCCTGTCCGGATTCTGGAGAATTGCGTGGATACTCTTTATTGCGCATTCAGGCTATTCCTGGCTCCTTGCGCGCACACGGGAGTGGTATGCGTGCGTGTAGGATGGAATGCGCCCAAATGTTTGCATGGGAAGAACGAGGAACAGTGTCCAACTTGATTTCATGAATTTATAGGGATAAAATAGAAGCCAGACGCAGACCAATTGAATGAGGTGAGTTTCCGACTCTCCATTGCCTTTCACGTATTCTCTTGGCGCCCGTAGCGAACGCACTTCGCTATTTTTTCTCACTTCCAGTGGGATAGCGTACCGTTTGGAACAGATTAAAGCGTCACTTTGACGTAGGGATGGATAACCATGGAGAACAGATGCGCCGCAATTGATGTCGGTTCGAATACCGTGAAACTCACCATAGTCGAGAAGGAATCCCGTAACGCATTTATTCCCTTGGTGGACACGGCGGTAACAACGCGACTGGGCGAAGGCATTCACGCAAAGCGGCTCAGAGAGACCGCGATACGCCGCACGATCAATTGCTTGCAGGATTACATCGCCCTCTGCCGTGCACACCAAGTGGAGCGGGTTGCCGCCGTGGGAACGTCCGCGCTTCGAGATGCGGTAAATCGAGATGAGTTTCTTGAGAGAGCGGCGGAACTCGGACTGAATGTAAAGGTCATTTCAGGGGAGGAGGAGGCGCGTCTCTCTTTTCTGGCGGTTTCGCACGATCCCTTATGGCGTTCCGCGGATAGGATCATTGTCGTGGATATCGGCGGAGGCAGTTCGGAACTTATTCTAGGCGAGCCAAGACTGGGGGATATTCAAAAGCGAATTAGCTTTCAGATTGGGGCGGTGCGATTGACCGAGGCTTGCATCCGCTCCGATCCGCCAAGCATACGCGATATGGCGGAAGCCAACGCGGCCGTCTCAGAGGCGATGAAGGGTTTCTCCTTGCCGAAAACATCCATGATAGCCGTTGGAGTTGGTGGAACGTTTGTCAACATGGCTGCGGTAAAGGAGGGAATGGAGCAGAAAAATCCTGAACGGCTTCATGGAGTTCGTTTAACATCATTGGACGTGGAAGCGCAAATCACCCTTTACGCCTCGAAAACCATTGAGGAGCGGAAAAGAATCACGGGATTGGACCCGGCGCGCGCGGATATCATTCTGGGAGGTGCAATCATTTTGTCTCAAATCCTAAGCCATTGCGGACAGGATTCCATCCATTGCAGCACGCGAGGTTTGCGCTGGGGGGTGTTGTACGATGCGTTCCGATGATAATTGGGGGCATGCTCGCCGCTCCGTCCATTTTTTTCCGCCGCTCAAAATAGTTACGTGTGAGGGGAGTTATGGATTCCAAATTGCAACTTGACGCCATATTGCAACTTGCAAGTCGATATAACTACGATTCGTTCCATTCCCATCAGGTTGAATGCCTTGCGGGCACGATCTTTATGGAGTTGCGGGAATACCATCAACTGAGCAGGGAGGATCGGAAGCTTTTGGAATACGCAGCCATATTGCACGACATCGGCTACTACGTCACCCGAAAATCCCATCATCGCCATACGATGATGATGATCCTGACCGAGCCGCTCATTCCGTTTGACAGGGAGGATGTCAAAGTGATCGCAAATGTCGCAAGATATCATCGCAAGGCTCTCCCCACTCTGGAACATACCGTTTTCGGCACGCTGAATGAACCGAACAGGCAAAAAGTTCGCGTTCTTGCGGGAATACTTCGAGTTGCCGACGCGCTGGATCACGCTCACAAGAGCCTCGTGAACGAATTGACATGCGAAGTGACGGAGGATTCCGTCGTTTTCCATATTGTGGCCAATCAGGATTTATCGGAGGAGATTGCATCCCTGAATGCGCGCGGAGATCTATTTCGAGAGGTGTTTCGCAAAACCCCGAAGGTAAAGATTGAGAAGCCTCGGCTTGCCTCGCCGCAGACGGTTTTTCAAACATCATGAAAATACTGGCAGCCATCGATATCGGCACCAACGCGATCCGTTTGGAAGTTGTTCGAATTGAATCGGATCATAGCCTCACCACGCTTTCCCAACAAAAAGAGACTGTGAGACTTGGAGAGGGCGAATTCGCCACGAACCACATGTCCCCCGCCGCCATTGAAAGAGGCGCTCTCGTTTGCGCTCGTTTTGCGGACATGGCGCGAGGTTTCGGCGCGGAAGAGATCATCGCATTGGCGACATCCGCCGTTCGCGAAGCGGAAAACAAACTGGATTTTCTCGAACGAGTGAAAAAGGAGGCCGATCTGGACGTGAAGGTGATCTCCGGACCGGAGGAGGCCCGTCTGATCTATCTCGGAGTGTCGAGCGGAGCCGCCATAGGAGACAAGCGTTCTATCTTCATCGATATCGGCGGCGGCAGCACGGAGTTAATTCTTGGGGATGGAAACGATTACTTCCGCTTGGAGAGTTTAAAGCTAGGGTCCATCCGCCTATCGAACAAGTTCCTACAAGGGGAGAAAGGCCCCGTCTCACCCGATAAGATGCAGAAGATGAAGGAATATGTCAAGGGCATTGTAAGTCACACAACGCGCAACCTCACGGATTTCGGGTATGAAGCGGTATATGGAAGCGCCGGCACGATCACAAACCTTGCCGACATCACCGCGAGAAGACTCGGCGATTCCCCTTCATCCTTGTTGAACTACACAGTAAAGGTCTCCGATCTGCAATCCAGCGTGGATATGCTTGCCAAACTAAATTTGGAGGAAAGGCGCAAGGTGCCCGGATTGGATCCGGATCGAGCGGACATCATCCTTGGCGGGGCGATGGTACTGATGACCATCCTGGAGAACTTAAAGGCGGAAAAGTTGATCATCAGCGATCGCGGGCTGAGGGACGGTATTATCGTGGACAGGCTTATGCAGGAGGCTCCCTCAAGCCCCCTCTTCGACAACACCTCCCTGCGAAAAAGGAGCATCCTGCAATTCGCCCGCTCCTGCAACTACGATGCGGAGCATGCGAACCAGGTTGCCAGGATCGCATGTCAGCTTTTTGACGAGATGAAGCGATTGGGATTCCATCCCTATGGACCGAAGGAGAGGGAGTTGTTGGAATTCGCGGCATATCTGCACGACATAGGATGCTTCCTCTCTCATACGAACCATCAAAAACACGCCTATTATCTTATTCGCAACGCCGACATACTAGGGTTCAACGATACGGAAATCGCCATCATCGCGAACATCGCTCTTTACCATCGAAAGGGAGTTCCCAGGAAAAAACATGAGAATCTTGCCCCCTTAACTCGACCGGTTCGGCACCTTATCAGCGTTCTTTCGGCGATCATCAGGATTGCGGAGGGGTTGGATCGGAGTCATTTGAATTTGGTTCGGGAAGTGAGGATGGAACCCGCTCATAATCCGGACCGGCTCATCCTCACAATCTTCTCCGATGCCGATTGTCAATTGGAGATATGGTGGGTGGAGGGGAACAAGCATCTTTTTGAAACGGTATTCGATTCCTCCCTGAGCATTTCCGTCCACAAACCAGAATAACCGTCCCCCACCAACCGGCGCCTTATGGCTTCACCACCATTTTGGTAATTTCATCCCCAAGCGTGATTTTGTCCACGACATTCATGCCCGAGATCACCTTCCCAAAGACGCAGTAGTTTCCATCCAAAAAATGGTTGGATTTCAAATTGATATAGAACTGCCCGTTTGCTGAATTGGACTTCGGTGCGTTCAGCGCCATCGCCACCGTGCCGGTGATATTCTGCAAATTGTTTTTCTCGAACGGCACATACACCCCCGAGCCTCCCGTTCCGAGACGCGCCTCCTGGATCTGATCCGGCGTCATCGCGGCTAACTGTTGAGTGGTGTATTTGCGCGTTTGCGGATCCCCCGCCTGCACCACGAAATTCGGCTCCACTCTATGGAATTTGATTCCGTTATAGTAACCGGTGGTTACCAACCGCTTGAATTCCGCGACAGTTTTGGGAGCCGCTTGAGGGTATAGCTGTATTGTGACATCGCCTTTGCCTGCAATGGTCATGACGACATCGAACGCCCCTTTCATCGGCGGCTTGAATACCTCCGTCGGGGTGGATGTGGAAGCCGTGGAAGTGGAGGATGACGAGCTCGAAGAGCTTGTGTTATCCTGATCCGCAGGATTGCCTTTGAGACCGCCCTTGGGGGGTTTCGGCTCGACGAGGAGCATGACGACAAATCCAAAGATAACGATTCCGAAAATCCAGAGAATTGATTTCATAGTTCAACCTTACATGTGAAGATGTGATAATTGATTGTATACGCGGGTTCGATTCTACACAATAGACGAACAATTGTCAACAAAACCCCTGCCTGGATGGACGAGCGAAATGCCCGGCGGGGGTGTTTCCTCATTCCTGGAAGCCATTATGCGTTTGGTCCCTGAATTTTGCAATTTACTCATGGTATAATTCAATAATCAATCCGTCAAGGGCTTTTTGCATACCTTTGACGGTTTTCTTTTACGGAGCATACCTCGTTCCCGTATTAAATACGCATACAATGCAAATTTCATCACGAGGAAACCATCAATGAGCAAACGCTCGGGGAAAACTGTTCGTCTGTTGGTCTCGGCGGCATTCGTCATCGTGGGTGGACTGATATCCGATCTTAACGTGATACCGTTCTGGAAACCCATCGTACAGAACCTCGGACTTTCCTTCATTGTTACAGGCGTGGTCAGCATCTTTTACACCACATCCATACTCCACCTGGAATCCGAGGAGGAGGGCGATGTCGTATCCGAAAAGGTGCTGGAAAAGTTGCAGAACCGACTGCCGATCACCAACGGGATACGCATGGTCACTCACGCTCGAAAAGGGACGGATGCGTACTACTCGTGGGTCGCGGCTCCGGGCAATCCCGATCTGTTTTTCGCGGGGAGATCCGTGTTGCATCGCATCGATTACGACATGAAACAGCAAGGCAAGGGCTCCGCTGAAAAGGTGATCGCCGCGCGATTGAAAGCCGGGGCGACCATACGAGTGCTGTTTCTTGACCCGCGCTCCTGCCTCATTGAACGCCTCGCCAAGGAATCCGGGCAGATGAAGGAGGCCATGCTCTCCGATATCGCAAACTCCCTGGGCATTTGTCAGCGCCTTTACGATCAGTACTTGAAAGGACATCGGTTCAGTTCGCGTTCACGACTGGAGATCCGGGTGTACGATGAGACACCCTATTTCGCCTATCACAAACAGGATGACAAGGTGTTGGTGGGTTTTTATTTCATGAGCGGTCTCGGACAGGACTCCGCCGCGTTCGAAACGTTGGATCCCGAAACGCGCAAGCTTTTCGGAGATCATTTCGCAACCATTTTCAGTTCCGCCAGTCGACTTCTGGAACTCATTCCTCACAGGGCGGAGCCGCTGATGGATCTACAGTTAATGGAGGAGATGCGAGCGGCGATTGCCGAAACCCTGGGAGAGGAACGCACAGCGCAAATCATGGGCGCATCCGATGAAAACTTACGCAACAACCATACCGTATAGGAAATGAGGCTTCTCGGAAACGACGCATTGGCGTGTTTTAATTCCTTCCATCATCCGTTTTTCATAGGGGTGGAGGGATTGATTCCGCTTTTTCCCCAACGGGTGATACAATATTAAAAAGAGATGGAGATTGCATGCTCGCAAAACGAATTATCCCCTGCTTGGATGTGAAAGAGGGTCGGGTTGTGAAGGGAGTGAATTTTCTCAACCTTCGCGACGCAGGCGATCCCGTGGAGTTAGCCTCACGATACGATCAGATGGGGGCGGACGAGCTTGTCTTTTTGGATATAACGGCAAGCCACGAAAAACGAGACATCATCTACGATGTGGCGGCGCGGGTGGCGGAGCAGGTTTTCATCCCATTCACCGTCGGCGGCGGTATTCGAACCACCGATGATTTTCGTAAGATTCTCAAGGCCGGCGCGGACAAGGTCAGCGTAAACACAGCCGCCATACAGAGACCGGAGATTCTCACAGAGGCGGCGCGGCAATTCGGCAATCAGTGCGTGGTCGTGGCCATCGATCCCAAGCGAACGGGAACCTATCCAGACGGCTCCCCCAAATGGGAGGTCTTCATACACGGCGGGCGAACTCCCACGGGCGTGGATGCCTTGGAATGGGCGCAGCGGGCGGAGGAGCTGGGCGCGGGTGAGATACTGCTGACCAGCATGGATAGAGACGGCACACAGGTGGGATACGATTTGGAACTGACCCGTGCCGTGGCGAGCAGGGTGTCGGTTCCGGTGATCGCCTCGGGCGGGGCGGGAACACCGCGTCACTGCCTGGAGGCTCTCACGGATGGGCATGCGGATGCGGCGCTGATCGCATCCATGGTTCATGATGGTACCTACACCATTCATGAGATTAAGGACTATCTGCAAGCCAACGGCGTTTGCGTACGATGACGCTGAAGACGGGGATGCGCAAAAAACATGCGTCAAACGTCTCGCCGAGTGCGAAACAGGCGTTTCCAGTCTCGGTTTCGGGCGAATGCAATTCAATTTGAAGATGCAACACTCCGCAAGGGAGAAGTTTTGGCGGAAATTTACGAACAATTCACAATGGAACGGAGCGTGATGCTCGTGAAATCGGATGATTCTCATCCATGAAGGCGTATCACATTCCCATTCAAACAGAAAGGGCGATCCTTGGAAGCGTTAAAAGATTTGAAGTTTGATGAAAACGGATTGATTCCGGCGGTAGTTCAGGATGCTGAAAACAGGCAGGTGTTAATGGTCGGATATATGAACCGTGAAGCGGTGGAACAGACCATTCTCACTAAAAAGGTGACCTTTTGGAGTCGCTCCCGGCGGAAGTTTTGGATAAAAGGCGAGACGAGCGGTCATTATCAGCATCTGAAAAGGCTTTACGTTGATTGCGACCAGGACTGTCTTCTAGTGGAGGTCGAGCAGGAAGGGGCGGCGTGCCATGAGGGCTATCGTTCCTGCTTCTTTCGAGAGGTGCAATCATCCGGTGAACGCCTGGAGGTTATCGCCACCCAACTAAAAACGCCGGAAGAGATATACGGAAAAAAGTGATTTCACACGCATCTCATTCCAATCGTTTTCGCATGTCATCCTGTTGCGGAGATCGCGTTCCGCATGCTTTTTCCCTCATCGAGTTTCACACGGGGGTTCATGCGCGTATTCCGAAGCAATTTTTAGCACTAAAATTCAATACGCATACAGGGAGGCTCCATTGCATCCATTATTTCAACGCATGATCGTTATATTGAGCGTATGCGCGCTCATTCTTCTAGGGCTCCCTCCAAAGGGATACGCCGCCATAAAATATCCAGGCATTATGCCGATCACCGAAGTTCACGCGGGGATGACGGGATACGGATTGACCGTTTTCCGGGGAACCACCATTTCCAAATTCAAAGTGAAAGTGATCGGGGTTGTGAAAAAAGGCTCCATGGTCGTGCCAGGACACGATATGATCCTGGTTCGCATGTCCGGGGGTCCCATGACCACTCGGAAAGCGAACCTCATTCGCGGCATGAGCGGCAGCCCCGTATATATCGATGGCAAGATCATCGGTGCGTTCTCACAAGGGGAGCCGATGTCCACGGAACCATTGGGCGGCGTAACTCCGATCCAGGATATGCTCTCGGAATGGGACCCGCATCTCCCCACCAAACCGGTGGCTCTTCTCCCGAACAACCATGCACAAACGATCGTTCTACGGAAGCCTCTTTATGCGGGCTCAAGGAAAATCACGCGTATCGTATACAATGTTCCCCAGGACGAGCATATATTTTCACATGGAACCACTCTGGTGATGCATCCATGCACAACCTTTATGACATGCTCGGGCTTAACGGGGGATGCCTTCAACCATCTCAAAAAAATGATGGCTCGGTATAACGTGGACGTCGTGAAACAGGTGGCGGGAATGGGAATGAAAAAGAACTTCAAAGGCGCCGCATTGGTGCCGGGAGCCTCATTCTCCATGATGCTCGCCACCGGTGATCTGTACGCCGGAGCGACGGGCACGGTAACTTATCGATTAGGCAACCGAATTCTTGGATTTGGTCACCCCTTCATGGATATCGGTCCGATTGACGCCCCGATATGTTCCGCATATGTGTATGATGTCTATCCGCTCCTCGAAGGATCGTACAAAATAGCCAGCCCAGGCCCGATCGTCGGGGCGTCCGATCAGGATAGGAATTTCGCCGTAAGCGGATACGTCGGACGGCAACCCAAGATGATACCCGTCACCGTGAACGTTCAGGATGAGACCACGGGTCGCTCCAAGGTGTTCCATGTGCAGGTGATTACTCATCCCGACCTTTGGGCCGGATTGGTCAGTTCCGTAACGGAGTCGGCGATTGACGAGATCCACAGCGAACCAGGACCCACCGTTGCAAACGTCGTCACGACCGTGGATACCGATGGATATGGTGTGGTCACCCGCAAAAACGTCTGTTACGATAGCCATGCCATCGATGCAACCGCAACCGACGATTTGGATAACATCCTGGACATCCTCACCAATAACCCCTTCCACCCGGTCTCGATAAAAAGCGCAAACATATCCGTGGTGATGCACAGCGCACACAATACCGCCGTTTTAAAACGGATATTCATCAAGGACGGTCAATTCACACCGGGGGAGACTTTCACGGTTGGAATGGATATCAAACCCTACGACGCTCCGGTGGTTACACGATACTTGAAGTTGACGATTCCGGAGAACACCCCCAATGGGATGTATCCCCTTTTGGTGAGAGGGGGAGCGATTCCGCCCGCGTTATCCTTGGGGGGGATCATCATTCGCGCTCAGCAAACGCAAGTGACGCAGCAGGCTCCTCCCGCCTCCATCAAGGAGATGATACAACGTTACGAAAAGAAGGAAAAGAACAACGACGTTTTGGCCCAACTTCTTTTACGCACCACGTCATTGGATGTCGATGGGGAGAAACTGCCGAATTTGCCGCCGAACATGGATACCCTGATGCGCTCCATTCGATCCAGCAATGTGCGGTTGGACAGCGACCAAGTGAAGACCATTTATCCAACGGATTGGGTTATCTCCGGGCAACAGTTACTGTTGATCAAAGTGCAAAAGAAGAGCGATCAGGAGAACGCACCCGAGCAGTCTCCGGCGCAGGAGGGCCCACCCCCCATCTCACCAATGGCTCCTTCCCCAGGGGGAATGATTTTGATGGATCAGGACACAAGTTCCGATAACGGCGATTCCTATGCCACTGAATTCGGAATGGCGGAAAAAACCGCGAACGTCGAAGTGAAACCCGCAAAGTCTACGCCTCCGGCACAGACGAAAGGCTCCAAAAATAAGCCATCCGCCACATCATCGGAGGAAACGGAATCGACAGAGGAGACCACTAATACGTCGGAAAAACCCGTGGGGCGAATGGTGGAGACCTGGACACAGGGCACGAGAACGGATTTTCTTAAGGGGCGCTTTGACGGTACGTGCGTCACTGCAAAAGGAGATTTGACACTCACACGAGTTATCAAACCAGTCGCTTCCAGCACGGAAAGTTATATCTGGTCCGTTATCCCATACGGCGACGATAGCTTTCTCCTTGGCACGGGGGTCGACGGGAAAATCCTCCGTTACACGCCAAACAAGGGATTAAGCGCGTTCGCCACATTGCCTGAGGTGTTCGTGCGCGCATTACTGCCCGGCCCCGACGGATCGGTATACGCCGCCACGGGACCAAACGGAAAAACGTATCTGGCGCTACCGGATGGAAAATTCAGAGTGATCGATAAAGCCAATGAGAAATACGCCCTGGCATTGGCGAAGGATAGCCAAGGGAACCTCTATATCGGCACTGGCGGAGGGGTCGGGAATATCTATCGCGTGCAACCCGATGGTAAAACGGAGCTTTTTTATCACACGGCTGAACAGCATGTGCTTTGCCTCGCAATAGATTCGAAAAACAACATATACGCCGGTACGGGGGAGGATGGAGTCATCTATCGCATATCTCCCGACGGTAAAGGTTCGGTGATATTTGATTCCAAACAGCCTAGCGTGACCTCGATCGGAATTGACAGCAAGGGGAATATCTACGCCGTAACCTCCCCCACGGGGTTCATCTACAAGATATCCCCTGATGGCTCCTCGACAACATTGTATGACAAGGGACCGGGTTTTAATGCGCTGGTGGTAGCCCCCGATAATGAAGTATACGCATGCGGCTCCAATTCATTATATGATATCAAACCGGATGGTTCGGTATCCTCGTCCAACAACAGCGCTGACATCGACTTTATCTCGCTTGGAATGGACGCCAAGGGGAATATCCTCATAGGATCCGGCAATCCGGGCTCGCTGTTTATCGCATCCGCTCCGACATCAACGATCAGTGGCACGTACACCTCCATCGTTCATGATGCCAAGGACACTTCCCTATGGGGAATGATACGTTGGGATGGTGATACGCCCGACGGCTCCCACGTTGGGATACAGGTGCGCACGGGAAATATCGCCGAGCCGGATTCCACCTGGACCGGGTGGAAGAGTTTGGTGTCGGAAGGGGACGGATATAGAATATTGAACCCCCCTGCAAGATATATACAATACCGAGTGGATATGTCCGCGAACTCGCTACTGGCATCGCCCACCTTAAAGAACTTGAGCATCAGCTACCTGCCGCAAAATCATCCGCCAAAGATCACATTGCTTGCTCCTACCGGTGGAGAGCGATGGTCAGGCAAGCAGACCTTGCGTTGGCAGGCGTCCGATCCGGACAAGGAGACGCTCACTTACAAGGTTTATTACAGCAATGACCAAGGGAAAACATGGACGTTATTGCCTTCCGATAGCATCAGCAAGGGTAAAACAATAACGACGCCCGTATCCAAACCTTCCTCTTCCGCTAATTCCAGCGAAGGCAATCCTCCCACCATGGCCCAAGTGACGGCGGAATTGGATAAGCATCCCGATTTGCCACCACAATTGCGAGCGGCGATCCTCAACAGAGCCAAAACGCTTTTGGAACAAAATAGTTCCAAAAAGACATCCACGACATCGCCGGAAAGCGAGAATTCCGAAGCGCAGGAAGCCACCGCCAAGGAGACCTCTCGAATTTTGGACACCAAAACGCTTCCCGATGGAATCTACCAGTTCAAAGTGGTGGCGTCGGATTACATCAGCAATCCGGCATCGCCTTTGACGGGAGACGCGATATCCGATTCGGTTTATATTTGCAACACCAAACCGGTAGTGTATCTTCAAAGCTCCAGTCTAAAGGTGAATGCGGACAGGAGCGTGAAGTTGAACGGAACCGCAGTTCAAAAAGAGATCGCCATAAATGCAGTGCAATTCAGAGTGGACAAAGGGGAGTGGATTTCCGCCATACCGAATGATGGTCTCTTCGATGACCCAATGGAGGATTTCACCATCATCACCCAGCCGCTTTCCCCAGGCGATCATGAAATTGAAGTCATGGCGTTCAACACTGCCGGGCTCACCGGAACCGCCACGCAAAAGGTGACCGTCAAATAGACAGTGCGAGGAGGAGCGCCGATACCGACGCCCTCCCCGTTCAACTCCCATGCGGAGTTTCACATTAACAATAATAGCATCGATAAACAGATATCGTTTCAACCATAACTCTCCCCTCCTTTTTTGTTTATCGATGCTATTTTAAATTTTGACGATAGCCCACTCCGACTTGCGAAATACGTCAAATATCTGATTCGGAGAGCAAGGATATTCTCCGCTTACGGGTAAATTCGCACAGTAGCCGTCGCCATTGGCTTCATGTCGATCGTTATTTCACCGAATTTAATTTGTAACGGTTGTATTTTCTCCTCAATGAGGTTATCCAACTCCGCATGACGCGCTCCGGTTCGAGATAGAATTACATGCGCTTGAACCCCTTTATCCGCAAGATTGCGAATTCTGAGGATATACCCATGACCGTCCTGTGCCTTCTTCACGGTGACCATCGACACATTCGCGCCTTGCAGCTTCACTGGAATGCGTCCCCCCTTGCTCACCCCCTGCGATATGCCGTCCGGCAACTGACCGGGGAAAGCGTTCGCGAACTGCTCGCACCTCAATGCGGATATCGGATGCGCGGAGGAGGTGATGGCGTAGCGGAAGCGGAAGTCTCCCCCCTGATCCGCCTTGTAGTTCGTGAACCAGTAATTATTCATGACATACGAGAAGATGTAGCCATTGGTGATATGCGGGCGAGCGTACCACTCCCCACGATTGATATCGCTCAATGTGATCAAAGGCGCATCAGGCGAGGACCACACGATATCCTCACCCCCTGCGGACCCTTCGGAAACCCAGTCGCGTATGGCGTACCAGTCATTGCAGGAACCCTGGATCATATCGTGAAGGGGGTTAATGATCGCCTCCGTAGTGTCCATTCGCACATGAGGTTGACGCACTTGGAACGGAAACGCAACATACATCGCCTCTTTTAACCGGATGGGGGTTTTCCGCACATGGATGTCGAACTCTATTCTTTTAATCCGATGATACAGGCGCACCTCCGTAGTGATTTGCGCCACCCCTTGGATTTCGGAGGTGATTGTGACATACGAAAAGAGCGCACCTCGATGAACGGGCGAAAGGGACAAAATCTTAGCGGGCGTGACGAGAATCGTCTGCGCCGGCGCATCGAGCGGATTGTCATCGTTATTGATGCGCACAGGCGGTACGGGCAGAGACCGATCACTGTTAATGAGGCGCGTTCCGTCTCCGCCGGATGCGTAGATCACTTGTCCAAGGGAGTAAGGCGCTACGGTGTCCACTAAGTTTTTATCGGTCTCTCGATCGATTACGCTGTCAATACCACGCTTCTTGGAGAAGCTGATACGATAAAACCGATTTTCCATCACCTGCGATTGAACCACGGTCACCGAATTTTGCGCTCTTCCGTTTTGGAGGCGATAGGTGCGATAACCCAAACCCGGCACATTTTCCGCGTAGAAGCATTCGACTCCCCCTATCTTTTGGGTGGGAACGATTTTCCCGTTGGAATCCACGATATGAACCGTATTCGGCAACCCTTGCGGCGCCGGCGTCAATCCGCTCTGCTCCCATGAGTGCGTATTGCAGACAACGATGTCGCCAGGATGCGCGGGAACGGATTTGATATATGCGGACAAACCTTCGGCGAGAAGCCTATTCGTCTCCTTCATGGCCGTGAAGGCGTATTGTTTTTTCACCGCCCACTGCGACTTGGTCATGGAGGAATCCGGATCATAAACGGAGCCCGCCGCGCCCCAGGTGTGTTCATCGTAGAGGAATATCTGTTGCCAATCGGAATCAAATTCGCTCACCGGATACGCCGTCCGGTTGCCTAGCAGATTCGCCAAAGACCACAGCGTCTGGGCTTGAGTTATTCTGCGCTGCGAATTGCGATTCATCGTTGTTTCCAAGGCAGTGGAACCTGCGCCGTCCTCCCAAAAGGATCCAAAGCTCCCCCGCACCACTGGAAAATGATCGCCATACTCTTTTTTCGCTTGGCGGAAGAACTGCGATTCCGTCATAAATTCCAGTCGCGGATACGCCCAGTGAGCATCCCATCTTTCCGCCAATTTGCCGTAATTCAGATCAATAATCGAGTTTTCAAACATCGCCCCGTACACATAGATGAGATTGTAAGGGTAGTTTTCATGGTTATAACCGTTGACAATGCTCCTAATCCAATCCTCGATTTCGGATTGAGAAGCGTTCGTGTTCTGATCCATCCAAATGCTCTGCCCGTAACCATTGCTAAGCCAGCAAAGCAACCGCGATCCGTCCGCTCCCTCCCAATAGAAGGGGGTGTGGATGTCGGAATTGGCGAGTGTCAGTGCGCGTGTCTGGTTGACGCCTTCCGCGAAGAAGCGAATCCCGCCGCCCGCCAAAGCCATCTCCAAGCCCATGTTCGCGGAGGGTACGTCCGTAAGGTCGGCGGAGATCAACGGGAAGCGATATTTCTTGTGATAATACGCGGACACATAGGCGTATCGATTCATCTCCTCGTTGGACATCAAACCTGTTAGCATGTTGAAATATCCTGCGGTAAGCTCAATCCTTCCCTCTTGCAAGAGCTTGATGAGTTTTTCCCCCTGCGAAGCCGGGCGATCCGCGAGATAGTTTTGCACGACCCAACTTCCCTCGATATTCCAGCGGAAATTCGGATCGGATTCGCATATCCTTATGACGTTATCCAGGTTCTCATCATGACGCTGTCTTACCACGGACTGCAAATCCGTGTATCCCACGTCAATGTGGACGGATGGAACGATGCATATCGTCCATTTTCGTTGCGGCTTCGCCACTCCCTTTACCGTGATATCATGGTCGCGATATGAGAGGTGAACGGTTACAGGCGTCGGCGTCTTCACAGGGTCGATAGCCAAGGCGAGACTGTTATCTCCGACTCCCAGGGTTACGCTTTGCCTTTCCGTCTTACCGTTACAGGAGATCACCGCTTCGCCCGTCCCGGGAGTGTCATCGTTAAATACATTCAACGTGACCACTTGCATTAGTTTCCCTTGCCTGCGTAAAAAGAAATAGTCCGACAGGAGGGATGCGTTGCTTAGGAATAACGGTTTGACAGCCGGATCGGTCTCCAGATGAAGGGCGTCATATAGAAGCCAACTTCCGGAGATGGTTGTGATCGTGATTCGATTGCTCCCCGCTTTCAGGAGTTTGGGATTGAACTGCAATCGGAAGGATTGGGGATGCGCCGCTTTTTCATCGCTGAGCACGATATCCCCCGGCCCTGGCGGCAGTTTTAAAAGCATGGGGGCGTCATTGATGGAAATTTTCAACGTGGGAGGCGCCTGTCCCTGTGCGCTGACGACATCCAACTCCAGCGTACATTCGCCCTTTGGCACGGACTCAAGTGAAAACGCGATGGAGAGGGAATGCGCCACGCTTCCCGCCCACGCATCCATTGGACCTGGTTGAATGTAGGGCCAGTCCGAAGCGACGCTTTTTCCGATCTGATAAGTGAAGTTCGATGGAAAGTGGCTTGCGTATTCGTCGTAGTTTCCGAAAAGCGCGAACTCCCTCCCTGAGTTATTCTTCACGCCTATGCTCCAAAGAGTTTCCGGAGAGGCGTGAGCGGAGAGAACCGAACATGTCCACAATAAAAGTATCGGCAAGAATTTCATGATCCCCAAACAGCGTTTGGCATTACGAGCCAAACGATGACGCTTTAAACTCCATTGATCTTCCATCTCCATCTCGACATCCTTTCATCTTATTATCCAATCCATGAGCGTTCAATCTCCTCCAAGGTTTTCCCCTTGGTTTCAGGAACCTTGAAAAGAATAAAGAGCAATCCAAGAAAACTGCAAATCGCGTATATCCAAAAGGTTTTAGCGTCCCCGATTCCCTTGGCAAGCATGGGGAAAGTTTGGGAAACAATGTAATCCGCAACCCAGATCACGAGAACAGCGACCGCCATGGCGCGACCGCGTATTTTGGTGGGGAATATTTCGGAGATAATAATCCACGGAATCGGTCCCATGGCGGATGCGAAGGCGGCGATAAATAGCAATACGAAAACCAACAGCCATAACCCTCCTGCATGCATCGCATACATCAACCCAACCGCCATCAGGGCGACGACCTGCACGATGGAGCCCGCCACCAGAAGCGCTTTCCTCCCCGCCCTGTCCACGAGCCAAATCGCGACGAATGTGAATATCAAGTTGACCAACCCGACGGAAACCGTTTCAGCGAAAGCGGCGTTTCTCGCCACACCGATGTCCCTGAAAATCTCGGGGGCGTAATACATAATTGCGTTTATGCCGCTGAATTGGCAGATAACGGCGAGCGTCACCCCCACAATCAGAGCCGGTTTGTATCCGCCTGTGAAAAGTTCCGAAAAGGAACTCTCCTTTTGGTTGAGGGAATCCTCAATTTGCCGGATTTCACGCGAAGCGTTCGCTTGTCCGCCTACTCGAACGAGGACTTGAGTTGCGGCTTCCCGCCGCTTCATTTTCATGAGCCAGCGGGGGCTTTCTGGTATCCATATTGCAAGAATTCCGAACAGACCGGATGGAAACACCAGGGAGCCCAGCATCCATCTCCAGCCATAAGCCACATTCCATGCTTCGTTCCCCAAACGCTGGATCAACATATTCACAAAGAACACAACGAGTATGCCAATAACGATAGCAAGCTGGTAGAGCGAGACCAGGGTTCCGCGAATCTTTTCCGGAGCGATCTCCGCAATATAAAGAGGGGAGACCACCGAGACAGCGCCTATGGCGAACCCTCCGAAAAACCGAGCCCATACGAACTGCGTCAACGTATGCGGCAAGGCGGAGGCGATGCCGGAAAGAGCGAAAAGAACGGCGCAAAAAATCATTACGCTCTTGCGGCCGTAACGATCGCTTAAGGGACCTCCGAAAAGCGCCCCGAAAATGCATCCAATCAAGGCGCTGGACGCCGCAAACCCCTCCAATCCGGCGTTCAGTTGAAAATGCTTTTGCAGAAACCCCACCGCGCCGGATATCACCGCCGTATCGTATCCGAACAACAAGCCCCCCAACGCCGCCACCACCGTGATCAGCATCAAATACGCCATGCTACCTGATTTGCTTTCCATCTCCTCATGTGACATAACAGTTCTCCTGTGTTACTTTTTCGCGCAAATCCTCGCCCTGCCCGTTCGATTATCCGTCTTTGAAATGCGAACGCATCCAAAGAGAGATCAACGGGTATGGACGACCAGTCTACATCTCGCAGTTCGAAACTACCCGTTCGCCCTTGCTTCCGTGCGGATCAGCGCCTTGATCGTGGCGTATTTTTTGCTTTTTGAATCACCGTAAGGTCGAATGGAATACCCGCCCACGGCGGCGGGCACGATGAACGTCTCCGCGTAATGCACAAGGAAAGGCTCGAATCCGTCGTCCGGGCTCTCCACTACCGCAGCTTCCCCCTCCACCAGGTTCAAGACGTTCACCCCATCATGGGTGTCGTGAGGAGTGCGATCCGTGAACCAATGGCGATGTGTTTCAATGAATTCACGTTTGTGCAAGCCCGTTCTCTCCGCAGTCCATCCCGGTCCGGACCCTATTGGAATGATCCTATTCACCAAGTTGTCACGAACCCACTGCGTGGTGCGATCCCATTGCATATTCGCCAAGCCATGGCTTAAGTGTATTGGACGCGGATTTCCGTCCAACCCCATTCTTCCCCAGTCCCACATTTTGAACGTGAAAATGTACGGGGTGGCGCTGATCTCAAGCACCATCCCGTTTTTCCCCGAGCAATGACAGGTTCCGGCGGGAATGAGAAAATGATCGTGTTTCTTCGCTCGCCAGCGGTTCACATATTTCTCATCCGGAAAAGGTTTCTCCCCTCGTTGCGCGGCGTAAAGATCCGAAGCCATCTCGCGAGGGTCAATCCCCTCCTGGATACCCAAATAGACGCATGAATCGTCGCCGGCATCCAGCATGTAATAGCTTTCGTCCTGAGTGTAATGCATGCCGAAGTGCCGTTGAATGTATTCGGTAAGCGGATGAACCTGAAAGCTAAGGTTGCCTCCCCCCATCGTATCTAGGAAATCGAAGCGTATTGGAAACTCCGTTCCAAATCTAGCGTGAACGGCGTCTCCCAAAAGCTCTCTGGGTTGAAAGAATACGAGATCAATCGCAGGCAACTCAATCGTCACGTCATCAAAACGCAACCGCAGGCTATTCTCTTCGGGCACGCAATCAAAACACCACCCGTAATTGTCCACATCCGGATCTAGATCGAAGACCCGTTTCATCCATTGACCTCCCCATGGAGCGCTGTCGAAATACGGAACCACTCGAAAGGGTTGTCGGGCGGTTTGACGCAATCCCGTGCGAACGGCGTCGCCTGTCGCCAGTTTCGGGTCACCCTGAGTGTTGGTGTCCAGCAGGAAATCCCAACGATCTATCAAAGCCGTCTTATGCTTGTCGCATACCCGCCAATCCACGAAAAACGCCCTTTTGTATTGCTTGGCGGCATTAACCGTGCAAGATGCCACTCCGATGTTGGATATCTCATCCCGACGGAATCTCAGCTGCGCCTCCCATCTTGCGAGATCGGCGTAAACCAGGATGTCCGCCTTCGTGGCGGCAAGCGTGGCACCGACACCGTATACCAGGATCAGTCCCTCTCTTGCGGATTCGATGCATCGCCGCATTTCCGCCAAATGCTCCGCCTCGAAGAAATCCTCAAGCTCCAGGTAGGTCAGCTTGCCGAACACGGGGTCGTCGCCGAGATAGGGAGCCACCATCGTCTCGATACGATCCGGGGATTTCATCGCTTGTGCCACATCGATCACGAGGGTTGGCGAGAGCGCGTGCATTAAGTTCGGCAGGATTTCCTCATCCTTAACCCCCGTGTAACACTCCACAGCCAAAACCGTGCGAGGGGAGCCATGTTCCCGCACGGCTTCATTCAGCCTCTCGGCAATCTTCCCCCAGCCGCGCCACACGCATTGACGGGGATATTTCACCGTTACGCACGGGGACTTATCATAATTGCTTGAGCACATGTAGGAGCTTACTCTCCTTGCCTTTTCGCTGCAAGATAGGCTATTCCCAGCATTCCCGCATCGTTTCCCAGTTTCGCAGGAACCACTGGCACCTCCCATTGCGCCCAAGCGTGTTTTCGAATGTATTCCCGGATGTAGGGCACAATAATGTCCGAGGATCGCATCACGCCGCCGCCGAGTATCAGCGCCTCCGGATCGTAACCGTTCACCATGTTCACCGCCCCGATGGCCCAAGCGCGCAGGCTGCGTTCCATCAACTCCTTCGCCAAGGCGTCCCCTTCCCGAGCGAGGCGAAATATCGCCTCGTAATCGATTAAAGGTTCCTTGGATAGAGGCCCGGAAGAGAAAAGCGGATGCTCCCGCGCCTGGCGCTTCACCGCCCACGAGGAGCCTTCGGATTCCACGCACCCTATGTTGCCGCAAAGGCATTCAACCCCGTCCCAATTGATCGTCAAATGCCCCCCTGCGTTTCCCGCCAACCCGTGTCCGCCGCGAAGAGGTCTTCCATCAACGATCACACCGGTTCCCACTCCCGTGCCCAATGTCATCATGCAGGCGTTGGCGCATCCGCGAGCGGCTCCGTATCTCCACTCCCCCGCTATGGCCGCATTTGCGTCATTGCAGACGGTGATGGCGCGCCCGATATGGGTCATCCCCCATTCCCGCACATCCATCTCCTTGGAGTCGTCGAATTTCCCCGCAGGGGTTGTCCAAATGCGTTCGGTTTCGGGATCTATCACTCCGGGAAACGCGATCCCGACGGCCGTGCAATCGTCCTTGGAGAGATGGCATTTGCCGGTCAACTCCATCCAGGTTTCCGTCATGCGCTCCAACGCCAGGTTAAGCCCTTTATCCGCCTGCGCGGGAATTTCATCCCGAACCAAAATCGTGTCATTATCGATTACCGCCAGTTTGATGCTGGTTCCTCCTACGTCAGCCGCCCATGTAGCCATTTTTGGTTCCTCTTAATTTTCCTTCCGTTCTTTCAAAACGCCAAAATCCCTGCCAGCCCTGTACATCGCCTCGGTGTTTTCCAGCGGAGTGCCCGGCGCCAGATTGTTGCCCTCCCTAAGAACAAAGAGCCCGCCTTCCAAAACACCTGACTGCAGTATCTCCCGAGTTCGCTCGTAAACCTGTTCCGGCGTCATGGTGCGTAAAAATTCGACATGCGGTCCGCCGTTGATGCGGATATCCGGCCCAAGTTGCCTGCGAATTCCGCCGAAATCAATGGGAAAGCCCGTATCAAAAGCGGCGATATGCAACTCGTCCCGTAAAACAAGGAAATGCCTGGAGGCGTCGCCGCAGAGATGGATGCTTCTCTCCTTGAGCGTCGCAAAGGTGTCATAGAGTTTTTGATGATGCGGAAGGATATGCTCCTTGTACATTTTGAGGGAGATCAATGCGATGCTATCGTCGGCGCATCCCCAGCCATCGACGGGATATTTTATCCCCAACCGATCCCGCCACGCCTTCATTCTCCGAATGATCGCTTCGTTAATGAAGCCCAGTAGAGTTTGAAGCCTTTCAGGCTCGGAAGCCATGGCGGTGCATACGAATGTCGGACTGAAAAGGCTGCACGCCGCAGTCATAGGTCCGTCATAACCCAATGCGCACCAGGGCGGGAACACCTCAATGGGGCGATCAAGATAGGTCTCCGTTTCCGCCCGCGACTTGAAATGCTCGTAATACTCCAGAGCCTTTTGCATCAAACCACCGAAGGGGTCCGGATATCCGTTTTCCATCACCTTTTCCGGACATTCCTGAAACACAGGACGGGTGTCGGGCACTTCCCCTTTCATATACACCACCGGGCATCCGAGCCACGCAGCGTCATAAAAATTCTGAAAATCCACCCCCACTCCCCATTTATCCGGCAAACCGAGTTCCTGATCCTGCAGAACATTGAATCTCGACCATCGCGCAAACCGAAGCAGCGTTTCGAACATGACATCGGGATTTTCCATGTATTCCTGAAAATCGACCCCTTGTGGATTAGCGTCCTTGTTTTTGAAAAAATAACGGCTATTCAATCCAAGGATGACGGGAACTCGATAAGGAGTGCGGTCCCAATAAGCTTTCCACAATCGGGCAACCTCTTCATTATGCCGCTTGAAATCCATCCCCCCCAAGCGATCGTTTTCACTGAAACCCTCCATTGAAATCCTCCTTGTCAACGACTCCGCACTCTTACTCATCCTCCCACCTGTTGCGCACTGCAAGCATGGTTTCGTAACTCTCGAGAGGCACACCCCGAAAGATACAGTTGCTGGAAGCGAAGACATATCCGGTATGATCTATTGGCCCGTATTTGAGACAATATCTCGCGCTCTCCTCGATCTCCTCCTTTGTGCCGCTTTGCAGTTTCGAGCAATCGACATTGCCAATAAGCGCAATCTCCTTGCCCACCTGTCTTCGCACTTCGCGAATGTCCATCCCCGCCATCGGGTCTATGGAATGAAACGCATGAGGATGGCATTCGATCATCTGATCCAAGATGGGATTCAAATTGCCATCGGTGTGTTTCACTCCGTACATGCCGACCTTTCTGCACGTATCGCACTGCCTTTTCAAAAACGGGGTGACAAGCTTGCGAAACATATTCGGGGAGAGAAACGGACCTTGATTGAAGCAGTAATCGGAGCACATATAGTTGATTTCCGCTCCCGCCTGCGCAAACGCCTCGATGGTTCGGCATGCGTTTTCGCAGTTCCTATCCAACTCTTCCAGGAGACCGTCAAAATCATCCGCGATCCGGTACGAGAGATTGGCGTAATTGGCGCCGTCCGGAATGGCTAGCGTTCCATCCACATGGCATTTCATGAGATAACGGTCCCCCGATAGCTCTCGCGCTATCTGAAAACTTTGCGCCGCCTCATCCAACCCCAGCCAATGCAGACCCGGCAGGTCGGAATAATCGTATTTTTCCGCCACTTTAATCCACAACTGCACATTGCGAATCAGAGCGTCGCGTAATTGATGTTTTGGAATCTCTCTCACTCGATTCCAGTCAAGGGGGTCCTCTCCAAACACCTCTCTGGTGAGCTGAAACTCAAGCTCTATATGCGGCGGGGGACCCTCAAAAGGCTGAAAATTCAGGGCCGCTATCATTTTCTCACGCGGAGTCATTTGTAAATAATCCCTCCATGATTTTCACAAATTGGACGCATTCACCATCTAAACTCATTATAGTGTAGCAAATACGTCACAGTTATCCATTGCGAATCACATGTGAATGCACAATAGGCGCTTCGAAAGTTTCACAACATCCGCGAAGCGGATCACACGCTCATATTCATCCGGTTGCAATCAACCAAGACGGTAAAAAACGGAGGTTTTTGAATCCGTTTAAGAATGGATGCTTTGTGGCATGGTTTTTGCAGTATTGATGAGTGGAAGGGCCCAGTCGCTTCCGCCAAGCGAAGACTGCGTGGAGAATGAGAGTGGGAAGTGTAATACTGGCTGAGAGAAAAAAACCGAATTCCGCTGAGCGTGCGGATTTAAGCTTATCGGATTGGAACAAGCTTTTCATCGTATCATTGATGGTGGTGTTAGCCAACACATTGGACCTTCTAAGCACCTATATCGTGTCTCCGAACCTTGCCAACGAATGGAATGTTTTGGAGAGAGTGTTCGGATTGGGATGGGCGGGTTTGATTTGCGCAAAGATCATCGGCGGAGCGATCGCGGTCGGTGGTTATTATTTCTACCTCTCCTATCGAAAAAGCTGTTACCCCGCCGCAGGGGCGGATTTTGACTCCTTCTGCAGCGCCTTCGCTTTCGGCCACGGCGCCCGAATCAAACAGGATCATATCACACGCTATCTTTTTGTCAATCTCGGTTATTTCTGGGCAGGCATGCAATTACTTATCTTCTGGGTCGCTTTGGACAACATCCTCCTCAAGTTCGGCATCGTTTTCCCCTTGCGACAATACTCCGAAATAGGATATCATCTATTTCAAAGTATGATAGTGGCGAGCGTTGTGTTGTACAGATTTTATCATGGTAATTACGCCAGATATCTGAAACTGCAACCCGCCATGATTGACAGCGCAAACACCTAACCCGTATAATAATCAGGTCATGATTGATCACACAGCTCCGCAGGCGAAAAAAAACTTATCGTTCGGTGGCTCGATTGTTATCACTTTCCTGACGTTCCTAGGCGAAACCGCCACATTGGCGTACATGTCACTTGTCTATTTGGTGCGCGGCAGGCTGAACATACGGGAAACCATCAACCAGATGTCCGCCATTGGGGCTGATTCGCTCTCCATCGTCATGATCACCACCCTCTCCACAGGCGCCGTTTTCGCCTATTACACTGCGGATATTTTCATCCATTTCGGCGCTGCCAATTACATTGGCGGAACGCTCACACTCTCATTCCTGATGGAACTCGGACCCCTGCTTGCGGGGGTGACCGTATCCGCGCGAATCGGCGCCGCTATCGCGGCGGAGATCGGATCCATGGTGGTCACGGAACAGGTGGATGCGCTACGATCCATGGCGGTCTCGCCGATTCGATACCTGGTGCTTCCGAGGATTGTGGCTTGCGTGCTGATGCTGCCCGTTTTGGGGGTTTTCGCCGATCTCGCAGGAGTGGGGGGCTCCTTTCTGATGGCGCTCTACCATGGCGTTCCGGGACAGACCTTTCTGGAATCCGCTCGCACCTTCGTCACCGAACGCGACATGATCAAGGGATTGGTTAAAACCATCTGGTTTGGTTTCACCATAGCCGTGATCGCCTGTCACCAAGGTTTAAAGACCGAAGGAGGAGCCGTGGGAGTGGGACGCTCCACCACGAGATCCGTGGTGCTCTGCGTGATGCTGATCTTCATCTCGGATTTCTTCCTCGCACAGCTATTATCCGGCGCGAGCATTACCATCCGTTAAGAGACCCTATATGAACCCTGTTAGCATAAAAAATATGGATTACCAAGTGTCCGGAAAGCGCATATTGCATCAAATCAACTTAGAGGTTTTTTCCGGAGAGATATTCGCGGTGATCGGGATGTCGGGCAGCGGGAAAACCACCCTGCTGAAATGCCTGGCAGGGTTGCGCAAGCCTAGTTCCGGGGAAATATCGCTTTTCGGAAATAATATCGTTCCGATTCCGGAATACCAGCTGGACAAAATAAGGCTGAAGGTCGGATTGGTCTTCCAATACGCGGCGCTGTTTGATTCCCTTTCGGTTTTTGATAACGTAGCGTTCGGATTGGTGCAAAACGGGATGACGAAGGGCAAGGATCTCAAAGCGATCGTTGCTCGCCGCCTGAGAGAAGTGGACATGGAGGGTTCGGAATCCATGTTCCCTTCAGAGCTATCCGGAGGAATGCAGAAAAGAGTCGGTTTGGCGCGCGCATTGGCGATGAAACCCGACTTGCTTCTATATGACGAACCGACTAGCGGATTGGACCCCGTCATCGCCCGCACTATCGATGATCTTATTGTACGCACCAGGGATCGTTCGGGCGTGACATCCGTGGTGGTTTCGCATGATCTCGCCTCGGTATTCCGAATAGCGGATCGCATCGCCATGCTCGAAGCGGGTGAGATTATCATTTGCGGCACACCGGAGGAGATTAAATCCTCCGATAATCCCAAGGTTGCGGAGTTCATTCACTCCGCGTGATTGTAACTTTACAAGCGAAGACGGTTCATAATAATATAACTGGCGTCGCAAATGGGTGTCGCCCCGACAGGAGCATATCGATGTTTCCGGAAAAAGATGACACAGAAGAGGTTCGAACTTCACAACCCGCGCCGATCGTATTCATTCGTAAACCTCCTCTTCCGTCCGAGGATGTGCGTGTCCTACGCGAACTAGCGGAGAGAGTGCGTCTTTTGGCGGACAGACCCATTGAAAAGGAGAAGGAGCGTCTTTGGAGAGAGCATAACGCATTGATGCCAACGAGACCGGTGGTATTTTGCGATCCGGAAAACGGTTGGAACGAAATCATCCCTCCCGATGATCTTTCCTGCCGTGAAAACTTGGCTCGAGAGTGGGAGTATGCTCTTCGAAAAGAGATATTCTGGGGCCAGAGAATGCGGGATGACCGCGTCATCACTGGCATATTCGAAGTGTCCCATGTTTATACGGAAACGGATATGGGGGTTCCGATCACTTTCCATCGCAAGGATGCCGCAGGTTCCTATGTTTGGGACGCCCCCATACGCGAACCGGAGGATTTGCAAAAACTCAAGTTTCCGAAAATAGAGATCAACAAGTCCGCCACCGATGAGAGATTGGAACTTGCTCACGAGGTTTTCGGAGGCATCCTGAGAGTGAGACGGAAAACCGTGTGGTGGTGGACGCTGGGGCTGACGATGTCGCTCGCATACTTAAGAGGGATGGAGCGAATGATGATGGATATGATCGACGCCCCGGAAATGGTGCATCAGTTAATGGGCTTCCTTCGCGATTCTCAATTGAAAAGGCTGGATTTTCTGGAAAAGGAAAGGCTGTTGCATACCAACACGGATGGAACCTATGTCGGCTCCGGGGGATTTGGATGGACCGACGAGATACGGGAAAAGGGCGAGGATGGCATGGTGCGCCCGGAAAACATGTGGGGATTTGCAGAGAGCCAAGAGACGGTTGGGATATCCCCGGCTATGTTCGAGGAATTTGTGCTACCCTATCAGTTACCACTATTGGAAAAATTCGGATTGAACTGCTACGGATGCTGCGAACCGCTGGACTCGCGTTGGAAGCATGTGACAAAAATACCCAGGTTGAGGCGGGTGTCCGTTTCTCCATGGGCGGATGTGAGAAAAATGGCGGATAACCTACAGGACAAATACATTTTCTCCTGGAAACCCAACCCCAGCGATCTGGCTCGTTCTCATTTCGATACCGATCATATCCGCAGGAACATCCGCGAGACGTTCCAGATAACCAAGGGGTGTCGCGTGGAGATAATCATGAAGGATTGTCACACTATCGCAAACTCACCCGATCGAGTGGTGGACTGGACTCGGATAGCCAAAGAGGAAGCTGAAAGGGCCGCCGAGGGAGGATAACAATGGAAAGGGTTGCCGCACTCAAAGTTGGCATTGTGGTTGTCATCGGCTTGGGCGTCTTTTTCTACGCCTGGTACCTTTTCGCTCATATGGATTTCGATCACTTCATCTTATACGCCACCTTCGATGACACAGTCGGACTACAGAAACAGACCCCGGTCAGAATGAACGGAGTGACGGTCGGAGAGGTTAAAAGCATCAAACTGAATAGCCAAACCCTCAAGCCTGTGGTGGAACTATCCATCGATGACAAATATCTCAATAAAATCCCGAACGATTCGACGATTCAAATCAGTTCGGGATTGCTGATCGCCAACCCGTTGCTGGAGATCACTCCGGGCGTTGCGTCTCAATACCTCACGCCGGGGGAGATGTGGCCGCAACGTTACGTGCAGGCGCAGCCGCTATCCGCCCTGGCGCAGTTATCCCCGACGGCGGATCAGGCGTTAAAGCAGCTCAACGACACGGTGAAAAACCTCACCCCTAAACTCGCGGAAACACTGGATCAGGTGCATTCCATCATGCAAAAAACCAATGGGATGATGTCGAATTTCGAGGACGCCTCCAAGTCCGCCAAGGATTTGCTCGCGGATCCGAAAATACGCACCACCATGGACAAAACCCTTGACGACCTGCAAGCGGTATCGCATCAGGCGCGCGTGACGGCGACCGTCATCTCCGCCGAACTGCGCGCCACCGCCAGCAGAAACAGTACGAAGGTGGATCAAATCGCGAACAGCGCCATCGACATCTTGCAAAACATGGCCGACACGGTGGACGCCGCGCGCACCGCCGTGACTCGCCTCTCGGAACAGGTGAGCGACCCGAGAATTCAGCAATCGCTTGTTGAGACCTTGGAGTTGGCGAAGACCACCATCGCGCGTTTCAACCAGATCGCCTCGGATATCCACCAGTTTTCCGGCGATCCAAACGTACAGAGCGATCTGAAGGAATCCGTCGCTTCGATGAAGACAACCACCCAGGAGAGCCAAAAACTGGTGGCGAACGTAAACAAGCTGGTGGAGCAGATCAAACTCCCCAACATGAAAGGCGGGTTAGGGATCGGGAAACCTCAATTCAGCGTGGATTTTCTGGAGCGCGGGCAAAGCCCTCACTTCCGTTCGGATCTGAACCTCCGCATTCCTTTTAGAAACAAAAACGCGCTTGACCTTGGATTTTACGATTTCGCGAACAATAATCGCCTAAATGCGCAATACGAAACGGATTTGGATGACTTCGGAGCGTTGAGATATGGATTATACGCCTCGAAACTCGGGATTGGATTGGACACCCCTCTGAATTCCGATGATCAGCTCTCCTTGGACCTTTTCGATCCCAATCATCTCGTATTCAACGCAAGGGCGCGTTTTCAAATCAACAACGATTTTGGCTTGTGGCTTGGCGCGGATCAACTATTCCGTAACACAACGCCTATTATCGGGGTAAGATTACAAAGATAATTTTCTCAATGTCCGGGCGAGAGGTTTTTCCGCGCCCGGATTTGAGTCGGATATGTCATTGATTGTCAGGAAGATGCCGCCTGCCGGAGGGACATATTCAAAAGTTCACGGTAATTGCAATATCCGGGGGAACCGTCGGACGCCGTGCGCGGATTTGGCGAAACAGCGGATATAATTTATAATTGCGATTATCAGATAAAATAACGATTTTCGATAAGGAGCATTGGATGAAGGTCATATTGCAGCATGATATACCCAAGCTGGGAAAAACGGGCGACATCAAGGAGGTGGCGGACGGCTACGCCCGCAACTACCTGATACCCAGGCAGTTAGCGGTGTCGGCTCAGGGCGGGGCGTTGAAACAGCACGCCGCTCGGATGGCGGCGGAGCAAGCCAGAATGCAAAAGGCGATCCAAACCGCACAGGACGAAGCCGAAAAAATGAGCAACCTGAAGCTCACCATCGTCGGCAAAGTGGGTTCGGGAACGAAGCTATTCGGCTCCATCACCGCCCAGCACGTCTCCGAGGAGATACGGAAAGCCACATCGATTACAATAGACAAGCGTCGTATCGGCTTGGTGGATCCCATCAAATCCCTCGGTGTCTACTCCATTCCCGTTCGTCTTCACAATGAGGTGACGGTATCCGTACAGCTTGAAGTAACCACTCAAGAGGAATTGGACCGTCGCGCCGCTGCCGAAGCCGCAGAGGCGGAGAAGGCGGCGGCGATCGCAGCCGAGCAGGCGGCCAAAGCTGCGGCGAGCGGTGAAGCGGTCGAATCCACTCAAGCGGAAGCGGCTGAATAGCTCTCCGCAATCCCATCATGATACGGAGCCTTCGAAAAGGGCTCCGTAACATAACTATTTGAAACCTGTTCGGATAATTGCAACATTCGATTCCGCTCGTTCGTCAAGCCTCACGAGCGAGACGCTAGTCGCTTCCGGGAATCTTGCAATTACCTCTTTTAAATCACGGTCAACGACGAAGGGTAAGCTTGATCGATCCTTTCGGAATCGTCGAGTTTAAAAACTTATCCTCCCGTCTGCCAATTTAATCATCCGCTGATAAGCGGCATCACCGATAAAATGATTGTTTGCATCCTTGGTCGCATTTCGCATGCGGAACGAGGATGCGTGTGTGGCAATATCTCATGACTGCGGAAAATCTTCTCAAAACGGACCATATACCGCCTCAAAGCCTTGAAATGGAGCAGGCGATTTTAGGCGCCATGATGATTGAGCGTGCTGCCATTGAAAAGGCTCAAAGCATCCTGAACGCCGAGGATTTCTACCGCCACGCCCATCGGGTGATCTACGAAGCCATCATCGCCCTGAACATACGCGACGAACCCGTGGACTTGCTCACTCTGCAGGAGCAACTGAGGTTGACCAACCAGATGGAGGAGGCGGGCGGAGCACCGTACCTGTTACAATTGATGGAAGCGGTTCCATCCGCCGCCAATGCGGAGTATTACGCCCGAGCCGTTGAGGAGAAAGCGATCCTGAGAAGGTTGCTCGACGCCTCCGGTCAGATATCCTCCATGGTGTTCCAGGATTACGAGGATATCTCCGACGTCGTGGACAAAGCCGAAAGAATGATCTTCGCGGTGGCTCAGAGAAGGATGGGAACCTATTTCACCCCGATGAGCTTGTTGGTGAATCAAACCTTCTCGCTGATCGAGGATCTTTCCACAAGCCAAACAACCACCACTGGCATCTCCACAGGCTTCGAGGATCTCAATTACATGACGGCGGGTTTTCAGCCTTCCGATCTCGTGATCGTGGCTGCGCGTCCGTCCATGGGCAAAACCTCGCTGGTGCTAAGCATCGCCCAGCATGTGGCTATAAAACAGAAGAAGGCGGTCGCTATTTTCAGCCTTGAAATGTCCAAGGAACAGCTTTGCATTCGCATGATATGCTCCGAAGCCAGGGTGGATGCGCATCGTTTGCGGACGGGATTTCTCAAAAAGGATGACTGGGGCAAGGTGGGACACGCCTGCGCGATCTTATCCGAAACGCTCATCTTCATTGATGACAGCCCCGATTGCACCGCGCTTGAGATGCGCGCAAAATGCCGCCGTTTAAAGGCGGAGTATGATTTGGGGATGGTGGTGGTGGACTACCTGCAGTTGATGAGGGGGCATAAAAAAGCCGAAAATCGCAACCAAGAGATCGGGGAGATCGCTCGGGCGCTGAAATCGCTGGCGAGAGAGTTGCAGGTTCCCGTCATCGCGCTCTCGCAGCTATCCAGAGCGGTCGAGCAACGTAATGACAAGCGACCGATGCTTTCCGATCTCAGGGAATCCGGATCAATTGAAGCCGAGGCGGATGTGGTTGTATTCATCTATCGGGAGAACTATTATAAGATGAAAGAGTCACAATCGCGCGAGGATGAGGAGCGAAAAGGCGATGGTGAGCCGGAGGACGACATGGAGGAGGCGGAACTGATCATCGCCAAACAGCGAAATGGCCCCACTGGCATGGTGAAGGTGGCGTTCCACCCAAGATACGCCCGATTTGACAACTTGGCGAACTATGTATGATTTCATTTTAGAAAGGAGGCGTCATGCGTATACTGGTAGTGGGAGGAGGCGGGCGAGAACACGCTCTGGTTTGGAAACTCTCTCAAAGCCGTCACGCAGATCGCATCTATTGCGCTCCGGGCAACGCAGGAATTAGCGAGCTTGCCGAATGCATTAACCTGAAGCCGAACGATATAGACGGTCTCGCGAATTTCGCCGCCATGCAAAAGGTGGATATGACGGTGGTGGGGCCCGAGGCGCCGCTCATCGCAGGGATCGTGGATCGCTTCGAAGCGAGAGGGCTTCCCATTTTCGGCCCCGCCACCGATCCGGCGCGTATCGAGGGAAGCAAGATATTCGCCAAGGATTTGATGTACAAGTACAACATCCCCACCGCCGAATACTGGCCTTGTGACACTGCGGAAGCGGCGCACCAGACTGTGAAGGACTATTTCGCAAGACACAAGAGCCCGGGTGAGAAGTTGGTGGTGAAAGCGGACGGCCCCGCCGCAGGCAAGGGGGTGATCATCGCGTGCAGTGAAGAGGATGCCCATAAAACAGTGGATGATCTCATGGTGCGTCGAATCTTCGGCCCCGCCGGCGAAAGGATCGCCCTTGAGGAGTGCCTGGAGGGCGAGGAGGCAAGCATCATGGCGTTCACCGACGGCGAAAAGGTGATACCCATGCCCCCCTCCCAGGACCACAAACGCATTTTCGACAACGACATGGGCCCCAACACCGGCGGCATGGGGGCGTACTCCCCGGTCCCCGCAGCTCCGCCGCATGTCGTGCGAGAGGTGATGGATCGAGTGATACAGCCCGCCGTGGAGGCGATACGGGATTTGGGCATTCCCTACAAAGGATGCCTGTACGCCGGTATCATGATCACAGAGGAGGGCATCAAGACGCTCGAATTCAACTGCAGGTTCGGAGACCCCGAAACGCAGGTGATTCTCCCGTTGCTCAAAACCGATTTGGTGGAGATCATGGACGCCGTGATCAATTGCGGGCTGGATTCCATCGACATCGAGTGGCGGGACGAGGCGGCGGTCACGGTGGTGGCATCCTCGGGCGGATATCCCGGAGAATACGCCACGGGCAAATTAATCGAGGGACTGGATAAAACCGTTCAAAGCGAGGATTGCATTGTGTTCCACGCCGGCACTCGCATGCAAAACGGCCAGATTCTCACCGACGGTGGCAGAGTGCTCGCGGTGACCGGACTGGGACGAGATATTCCCTCCGCCATCGCGAGAGCCTACGCGGGCATGCGAAATATCCACTTCGAGGGGATGCATTACCGAGAGGATATCGGGAAAAAGGCCATTAGGCGAATGGAGTGACGTGAAGTCGACGGCACGGAGGAAGCCCCGTTACGCGATTTTCTTATGCCAATCAGGTGATTGCACGGTTCGCTTTCAAGTATATCATATATTGGGAGATGAACGACATCCGCCTCATTTCCCGATTTACGCAAACCTCATAATGATCAATGGAAAGGTGCAAGTGTGACATATCGAATAGGTATTGTGATGGGAAGCGACAACGATCTTCCCGTGATGGAGACGGCGGCGAACACGCTGAAGGAGTTCGGCATCGAATATGAGATACGGGTTATTTCGGCGCATCGCACGCCGAAAATCGCAGCGGAGTATGCTGAAACCGCTGCGGAGCGAGGGTTGAACGCGATCATCGCGGGGGCGGGGGGCGCGGCGCACCTCGCCGGAGTGATGGCGGCATCCACCCCGTTGCCGGTCATCGGTGTTCCGATAAAGTCCGCTGCATTGAACGGCATGGACTCCCTGTTAAGCATCGCACAGATGCCCTCCGGGGTTCCCGTGGCGACGGTGGCGATAGACGGAGCGCGAAACGCCGCGATTCTCGCCGCACAGATAATCGGAGCCACCGACAAGGAGATGCGCGAGAGGATCGCGGAGTTCAAACAAAAACTCGCCAAGAGCGTCATGGCGAAGGACGCCATCCTCAACCGATAAAATCGCATCCGAATCGGCGACTCGAGAATCATCCACCTTCCCCGTTTGAACGTCATGAGACGCCGACGCGGATTTGCCAAAGCATCCCATAGGGGCGAGCGACCCGCTTGCCCCTTGTTGTTGATTCCCCCCGCGGATTTCCAGAAAGTGGACATGCATCCTCCTCTTCATCGTTTCGATGCCCGCACCAGCCCCTCCGCTTACGCGCCTCCGACGATAAAAAAATATTATTCAAAACGCGAAATTCGTGCAGGATTTTCAATCTCCATAAAGAATACTCCAATTGTGCAAGCGTTAATCTTGGCATCCGAAAACGCAGATCGGAAAATATTCCTTTGAGATTCCGCATCTCCTCTTTTGGAAAGAGTATATTACGAGGAGGATGTTTATGAGAATAATAATACATATGCGCCTGACCAACGCGATCACACTTCCGTTTAACCACTCGTACTATCTTTGTTCGGTCATCTATCGCTTCCTGGAAACGAGCGACTCGAACTATTCCGAGTTTCTGCACAACACAGGATACTCCCTCGATTCCGATCCGAACGATCATCGACGATTCAAGCTGTTCGTCTTCTCGCCCCTGCGAGCGAAGATTCGGCGGATACGCGGCTCCTCGATGATCCTGGGACCGGGGCCGGTGGAGTGGCGGATATCCTCTCCCATGAAGGAGTTCCTTGGAAACTTCGCCCTCGGTCTGATGAGCATGGGAGGATTGCATGTTTGCCACGAAACGCTGCCGATTGTGCGCATCGAAACTCTCGACCCCCCCGAGATATTGGAGGAGACTCCTTTCACGTGCCTCTCCCCCATCGTCGTCTCGGTGACGGAGAACACGGGAGTGGGAAAAACCACCCGGTATCTGCGCCCAACCGACCCCCTCTTCAGCGAGAGGGTGCGGTTGAACCTCATCTCCAAATACATCGCGTTGCATCAGGGCGCATATCCGGCGAATGATGCATTCGAGATGACATTCGACCCCGTATACCTGGAACACCAACGCGGCACGAAAATGATCGATTTCAAAGGGGTGAAGATCATCGGAGCCTACGCCCCGTTTCTCGCGCGCGGCTCCAAGGAGCTGATGGAGGTGGGATACTCCTGCGGTTTCGGAGAGAAAAACTCCGCAGGATTTGGAATGGGAGAGGTGATGAGGGTTGGGAAGTAGGATATTACGAATAATAATTCAATCGAATGCATTTTTGATACATACTTTGTAATAAGGCGGGCAATTGCAAATTCGCTTGCATGGTCGTAAATCGAGCGATGGATGTGATTCCCCAACCGATTTGAAAGGAATTTTGCAACCATCTCATTGATACAACACATACCCATTTCGTTTAAGAATGAAAGGAGGCAGTGAAGTGACTTATGTCTTACCGAGCGCACCGGAATGGAAATCCCCGGTAACAGCAAACAAGGAAACGATCGAATTGAGCCTCTCCCTGATCACGCCTATGTTCGGCGGCGGGTACGAAGCGAGAGAGGTGGATGAGGAGAACCCCATCCGATCCGCCGCCATTCGAGGACATCTGCGTTTCTGGTGGAGAGCCACGGCGGGAGGAGCATTCGCCACCTCCGAGGAGCTATTCAAAGCCGAGGAGGAGCTTTGGGGAAGCGATCAAAAAGCCGGATTGGTTGGCATTTTGGTTTCCGATGTCGTGCATGATAAACCCGAACCATCCGGTCGTTTTATCATGCGTCAAAATGGTAAATATGGAAGCATTCCTGATTTTGGGAAAAAACCCAACTACGCTCTGTTTCCTTTTCAAGGAAAAGCGAAAGACGCCAGGATTGAAGAGTATCCCGCAAAAGTGATAAGCAAAGCGACATTCACTTTACGAATATGCGCTCCCAAAATATCAATCAATGAAGTTACCTCTGCGGCGGCGGCTTGGGTGAAATATGGCGGCATCGGCGCGCGAACACGACGCGGATGCGGAAGTTTGACGATGAAACAAGAATTGCCGCCAATCGTATTGGGGGAGATCCGAAATCCAAATATTCATATTCCATTTTTAAAAGGCTCCAAAATGGTGGTTGGTCGCGGAAGCAACAAAGATCCGATCGAAGCATGGAAACAAGCGGTGGATATCTATCGGGATTTCAGACAAAAAGAAGGATATGCTAGGAATAAGGGCAGCGAGCCGAATAGACCGGGGCGATCCTTATGGCCGGAACCGGATTCCATCCGACGTATTACTGGCAAACATCATAAACTTCACGAACCAACGCATCCTATTGAATTGGGATTCCCTCGCGCCGATTTGGGATTGCCCATTATCTTTCAATTCAAGGATAAGGATTACGGAGACCCCGAGGATGCCACATTGAGTGGACCGGCGTCGCAAATCAGTCGCTTCGCATCTCCGGTAATTACCAAAGCGATACCTGTGAATGATGGGTATGCGCCAATGATCATTATTCTGAATTCACCTCATGCTTGGGTATTAGGTGATTTGAATTTGACCTCCGGCAGAGTAAGCAAGAGAATTCCACGAAAAATAATCGAATTGACACCTCCTGAAAGAAAATTGATCAAGCCAATAAACGGGGATAAACCCGTACGGGAAGCATTGTTGGATTATGTGTCAAGAACTTGGGGTGTCAAAGCGGAGGAGATCAAATGAAAAACCTTCTCTCACTCTCCATCGGGCCGGTGCAGGATTTCATCGCTGCCGCAAGAAAAACCGCTGATCTCAAGGCCGGCTCCGATCTCCTGCAAGCCTCGGCTCGGACTGCGGCCAACGTTCTCAAGGATCATGGCTCCCTGATTCTGCCGGCCGACCCGAACTCCAAAGCAATTCCGAACAAAATCTTCATGGAGTTGAACGAAGGCGAAGACCCGGCGCAGGCGGCGCAACTCGCGCAGGACGCCATCCGGCGGCAACTAAAAGATGCATGGACAAAATTCCGCAAGGAAATCCCCGATGGATTATTGGATGAGGAATTGGCGCAGGATCAACTGGAAAACTTCCTGGAATTCTACGCGGCATGGGTTCCCTATGAGGAGGGTTCGAAATACCAGGATGCTCGCAATGAGGTGGAGGAGCTTTTGGCTGCAAGAAAGAATCTGCGAGAGTTCCGCCAACCCCTAAGCCGAGCCGGACGCCCCAAAAGCCCGTTGGACCCCTCGAGGGATTGCGTTTTGAAAATCCGCGGAGCGGTACCGGACGCTTGCCGAAAACCGCCGCTCATGCTAAAGGAGCGGGAGACTCTCGACGCCGTATCCCTGCTCAAACGAATCCAGGGTAGGCACCAATCCAAGAATGACCCCATTCCCTCCACATCCCTGATGGCGGCGAAATCCATCCTGCCGCTGGCGCGGGAAAAAGCCGGAGCGTATTTGGAGGAACTTGAAGGTTACGCCGAGAAAGCCGGCAACGGCCTGGATATAAGCGATTTTCTATATCCTTCGCGACTGGAGGATGACGACACCATAGCCCTCCTCAAAGAAGCGGGCATAAACGTTGAAGAGGTTAGTAAGATTGGGAAAGCGCTGCTCAAAGCGGTGGGGAAAAGCGAGTGCCCCCCCTATTACGCCATTCTCGTGGCGGACGGTGATCATATGGGGGAGAAACTATCCCACCTCCCCGCGCCGGATGAACATAGGAGTTTCTCCCAAAGCATGGCGCATTTCGCCGAACAAGCGCGGACGCGTATCGATCATTTCGATGGTTACTGCGTATACGCAGGCGGCGACGATGTGCTAGCCCTTTTGCCTGTCAATCAAGCCATCGCATGCGCCAATTCGTTAGCCCAGCTATTTCGAGAAACTTTAAAGGGTGGCGCGCTATCCGCCGGTCTGGCAATTGTGCATCATCAGGAATCGCTCCAAGCCTCCATAGACAGGGCTCGGGACGCAGAGAGGGAGGCGAAGATAAAGCGCGAATCTCTCGCCGTGGCCCTACACACACGCGGCGGGGGACCGGTGATATTCTCCTCAAAGTGGGACGATCCTCCCACCTGGGAGGATTTGATCAACGCGTTCCGTTACGAATTATCTCACGGCTTCCCCTACGAATTACGCAACCTCGCCATGGAATGGCGCGGGGTGTCGGTGAATAATGAGACGATGCAAAAGGAGGCGAAACGTATCCTGGAACGGAAGAAGGGTGGGATTGAAAGGAAAGAGGAGATATTCGAGGATCAATCGCGCCCATCGCAGAGGAAAGGGGACGCCGCCAAGGCGCTGAAAGAGGCGTTTAAGGAAATATCGAATTCCGAGGAGATGCTGCGTTTCGCGGATCGACTGGTGATTGCGCGTTTTCTGGCGAACTATCCGGAGGTGACAAATGAACGGCCAATTGTATGAAATCAAAGCTCTCGACGCGATAATGTTCCGAGATGGCAGGCCCTTTTCCAACGAAGGGAGCTCCCTTATCGCCCGTAGCCTGCCCCTGCCATTGCCTGGCACCGTAACCGGCTTCCTGCGCACGCAACTGGGAAACCGATTGGGATGGGATTGGTCGAACGATGGCCCCTCCAAGGCGATGGGGATTGCGGTGCAAGGTCCGCTTCTCCTAAGGAATGGAAAACCGGTGTTTTCGAAGCCTGCCGATGCGCTTATGGCTCCGTATGAAACCGATCCGGATCGGAAGGCCCGTGCGATTCCTCTTTGTCCTTTGGAGACAGCCCAATCTCGATCCAATGCTCCGAGAGGATTGGCTCCGTGTGTTGCCGCAAAGCAATTTCATGACAAACCCGCAAGGGGGTTCAACTTGTGGGAATGGGATACCATGGCGCGCTGGCTTGAAAACCCGATGGATCCCGACTTTCCGCCCTTGGACAAAATCCTGGGATTGCCCAGAGAGGAGCGAGCGCACACACGAATAGGCGTGAATGGAACCGCGATGGAAGGGATGCTCTACACCACCGAATTTTTGCGGTTCGAGGATCATCTCTGGAACAACGAGGAGCGCCATGATGAATGGTCCCTGCTGGCGAAAGTGGGGGAGATGGATACCGATCTGACCGGGGCGGGAACACTGGGAGGGGAGATGCGCATCGCCTTCGTCAACCGCGTGGAAAATCACGCTTTTCCGCCCTGCCCGCACAGTTTGAAGGGCAAACTCGAATCGGGCGAAACCCTTCGGATGATCCTCGCCACTCCCGCAATTTTCTCGGATGGCTGGAAACCAGGATGGTTGGATACGAATCTTGAGGGGACGCCTCCGTTCCCCGATGCGCCTCGTCTGAAACTGGTCTCGGCCGTCGTGGAGCGTCGAACGGCGGTGAGCGGATGGGATTACGCCAAAAGGGGGCCGAAACCGGTGCGCTGGCTTGCACCCGCCGGCTCCGTCTACTTTTTCGAAACACTTTCCGGCAATGTCCGCTCACTCACGGAAGAAGGCTGGCTGTCCCCCGTAAGCGATCAGGAACAGGACCGCAGGGACGGTTACGGATTAGCCCTTTGGGGTGTCTACGATATGCAAACACTTACAAATACGGACAAGAAGGAGAAATAAGATGAGTTCGGTTAATGCACGTATGATCTATCTACACGCCCTCACGCCCATCCATACGGGCATCGGGCAAGTGGCATCCGTTGTGGATCTGCCCATCGCACGAGAGAAATCCACCGGATGGCCGATCATCCCTTCCACAAGCCTGAAAGGGGTGCTGCGCGACATGAAAAACAGGGAGACTATTGATAATGATAAGAAATGGATCGAACTCGCCTTTGGGGGGGAGGATACGGCGGGGGGGATCGCCTTCGGAGACCAGCGCATCCTATGTCTCCCCATCCGCAGCTATTTCGGCACCTTCGCATACGTCACCTGCCCTCTTTGTCTCTCCAGGTTGATCAGGGATTCCAAGGCGATGGAAATCTCGTTGCCGTTCGAGACGAGCGTTCCTGGAATCAGCGGCGCCGAAATACTTCTTTCCTCCACGAGTATCCTGAAAAATGAGGGGAAAGTGTACCTGGAAGACCTGGACCTTTCCGTGATGGGGGGAAATGCGGATGCGATCGCAAAAGGGTTGGCGAAGGCGCTCTTTCCGAACGAGGAGGATGGATTCGTCAAACGCTTTGCCATCGTCTCCGACGATATCTTCAATTTCCTGAGCGAAACCGCCATGGAGGTGGATGCCCATATCAAAATCCAGGATGACACCAAAACGGTGCAAAGTGGAATGCTCTGGTACGAAGAGACGGTGCCCGCCGAGGCGATCTTCGCGGGGCCCTTCATGATTAACGATTTCGCCAGAAAATCGGAGGAGGTAGGGAAATTTTTCGCCGATTTCATGGGGGGAATGATACAAATCGGCGGCAACGCCTCGACGGGATGCGGACTCTGCAGAATGGTGGTGGCGAAATGAGCGAAAAAACCAAGGCGCAAAAGGACATGGAACTGGCGTTGAAGCTGGTGAACGAGGTATTCGATTCAAGTAATAAGCAGACGCAAAAAAACTACGGAGGATTGTGCCACAGCTTCCCGGTGATGGTGCGACAATGCGGGTTATGCCAGGCGCTGGCGTTCTCCGAATCGAAAAAAAACGCTTCCGGTGATTCCGACCTAGCCAAGGCGCATGAACTTATCCTGAAGCATGCGGGTAAAATTATCGGGCAAGATAATGTCCTCCAAGCGGTGCGTGATGCGGACACCATCCGCTATATTCTTCTCACTCGACGCATCCTCTCCGCATGGATTTACTTCAAACGTTTCGCGGTCTCCATCCTGATGGTGGAAGAGGGAGGGAATGAGCAATGACCCAAGCCATGCGTAGCGCCCTTAAAATACCAAACAACAAAATCGATCATGCAGGGCTCGCACTTGCGAAATACCTGGAGGAGACCGATGACACCCATGAGAAAGCCAAGGAGTTGCTGCAAAATGTGATGGAATCCTCCGCGAACGAAGCATACAAAAAAGCCTTCGCCCGTTGGAAGGGCGCCCTCTCGGGGGTGGGGGCGAACTCCTTCGTTCTGTCTCTCGCGGGCCCATTGGCGGTGGGATTGGGGAACGAATCCCCCTTGGAGGTGGGGTTCACCACCCATTTCACCTACGGCATGCCGATCATCCCAGGGTCCGCCCTGAAGGGGCTTTGCCGCAGAGGGGCGAGCAATCTGGAAAAAAACGGGGGAATTTCAAAGGCGCAATTGGAAGCGCTCTTCGGCTCTCAGGAACTTGCGTCCCAATTCATCTTTTGGGACGCCTGGTACGATCCGGACACGGTGGAAGGCAAGCCATTCCACAGAGACGTCGTAACGGTGCATCATCCGGAATACTATCAAAAAAAGGGAAAGGAGGCTTGGCCCACGGATTTCGACGATCCCAACCCCATCCCGTTCCTGTGCGTGCGTCCAAAGGCGGGGTTTCTCTTCGCCATCTCCGCCCCAGACGAAAAGTGGGGAAAGTTCGCCCAGGAACTGCTTAAATGGTCCCTTGAGAATCTTGGAGTTGGCGCGAAGACAAACGCGGGGTATGGATTCTTTATGGAAAGCAAGAGTGCTGGGGATGGACCCAACGTAACGGTTACGGAGAATATCGTCTGGGCAAACTCCATATTGAATCGCAACCCTGGCACAGGCGAGATATCCGCCATCCTTACCGGCACATCCATTAAGGCGAACGCCATCGGTGCTGCAGCGAATGACCTATACAATAAACTATCGCCTGAAGTAAAAGAGATTTTCAAAAAGAACAAATGGAAGTTAAAGGCGGATGTAGAGGTTAAACGCCAGGGAAACAACAATATCATCGTAAAGATAACCCCGAAAGCGTAGAAACTCGATCCATGATCGGAGAGGGAAACCCTGGATGATCATGGAGGAAAGGATATTCCATGCAAGTCATCACAATGCTGGGAACGGGTAAATATGATAGCGCCACATACTCATGGAACGGGCGGGTATTCACAACGAGATTATTCCCTGTCGCACTCGTCGAATGGCTAAAGCCTTCGGATATACATATCCTACTCACACAAAAAGCCAAGGAGAATGATCACTGGAAAAACCTGCAAGAGGAGTTAAACGGAAAAGTAACCGTTCATCCAATGGACATTCCAGACGGCGCGACGGAGAAGGAGCTTTGGGAGATTTTCGACTCCATGGCTAGGATTACAACTGGGAATCCAAACGAGGAGTTCACACTGGATATCACGCACGGTTTTCGATCTCTGCCGGTTCTCACCCTCCTCTCCGCTGCGTTTCTAAGGTCGGCGGGAAGAGTGAGACTGTCGCATATCCTTTACGGAGCGTATCAGGCGCAAGACTCGGAGACAGGCACATCTCCGGTTTTCGACCTGACCCCCTTCCTTGAGTTGCTGGACTGGTCCGCGGCTGCGGAGAGGTTCAACGATACGGGGGATTCATTGAAGATAGCGAATCTGCTAAATGACAAACATAGACAGTTCTATGTAAACTCTTCTCAAATGAAGGGCGAAAGCAAACCCGTCGGGTTTCAACGAATCGGCAAGACGATGGAGAATCTTTCCAGGGCGTTATCCCTGACTCTTCCGCGAGAGGTTTTGCCTGAAGCTCGGTTCCTACTGGACAAGCTGGATGCCGCGAAGGAGGAGACGCGCTTCGCCCCTCCGTTCGGGGTGGTTTTTGACAATATAAAAAGAGGATACCAATCCATTGCGTTGGATACGGCTCACGCCAAAATGAAGGAGATATTGTCCGGGGAGTGGAGACTTGTGCAATGGTACCAGGAACGAAGGCAATGGGCCCCTATGATCACTTTGGCTCGGGAATGGATCGTTTCCGTTGTATGTTATTGCAATGGTTTGCAGATTTACGATATGGATTCGCGCAGGCGCTCCGAAGACTGCCTGAATAAAGCCTCTTCTTGCGATTTGAGGGTTCCTGAGAAAGCCGGCAAGGCTTGGGACGAAGTGGCGCAGTTTCGCAATCAGATATCTCATTGCGGGATGCAGAGGCAGAAGATCCCAGCCAAAAAGTTGCAGACGAATATCGAAAGGACAATGGAGAGCCTTGTCGCCTTGGCGAAGGAAAACGGCATGGACGGTTAACGGCGCAAGTGAGAAACCGGAATCGATTCGGTGATAAGACAAGTTAACGCCGAATTCAAAACTCAGCGTTAACTCTCTCGGGACACCTCGTTCATGACGAAATCCTGTGTGAGAAATCTTCGAAGCGATTCCGTTTCCCCTTTCATCCAACGCTTCACGTCAGATCTGCCGAAAAAGGCGTGGCGAGGATATTTTGCTATGGAGACACGGCAACTGTTCAAAACCATGTCATTGGCGAGACACACCACGCAGGAAGTCGCCATATCCCCCCCTATCTGTTTCGCTCGATGCATCGCCTCGAACATCTTCGCCTTGCATATGCGGGCGTAGGGGGATGTGGTGACGGAGATGAACCGAAGCCGATTCCTGAATACAAGAAAGATATCCCCTTCGAATATCTGAGAATCGATCCTCTGATTTTCAAGGTATTCGCTTCGAACGCATTTTCGGCGGAAGGCGATCTCGTGCAGCGGGAACTCGCCATCCTCTTCGCGAATGATATCCAAAACCAGCAGATAGATCATGCACTCGAACCACTGGCTTTTCGCGAAGAAATCGAACACCGGCTTCCATTCCAATAATTTGTAATCTCCGATGGAGGCGGGGAGAGCTTCAGGCATGCCCCATTCCTTTTTGGTCTCCTTGGACACAAGTGCAAAGCAATTCCTGAAATGCTCCATATTGCACGAGAATGTAGCATCCTCGTTTATACGATTCGATGAATATGAGAAGTGATAACGGGAACGTACTGCGCGGTTTTCGCTTTTGATCGCGTCATAATACCCCATGATCTCTTTGAGCGGGGGAATGGAAAGGGCGTAGTAATCGTCGATAATCTCAATCCCATGTAGTTTTCCCAGATCGTCCAAGGTCAGATCCAGGTCTCCAATGTCCTCCGTATTTCCACTTGCAAAATGAAATTTGCGGCGCCCGTCCTCCACGTAGAAGATATCATCCGAAGCGCCCCTCCAAGCCGTCGCGGCGAAGGCGGACATCACCTTGGTTCCTCCGGTGATGTTTAGAGCGGCGGACCCATCCGGAGAGAACCCGGATATGACCGTGCGTATGATATTCGGATTGTAGGGATCGGAGATCGGAATTAACTCGCATTTGCGACACTCCTCCCGCCGACAGTTATCCAACTCCACCAAGGTGTTAATCGCTTTCGCTTGGAAATCCGTTCCCTTATCGGAGCATATCAACCAAATTTTCGCATCCGGAGCGCTGAGTTTGCGGATGCCGATATAAATAGGCAAAGGGTTCTCCCCAACCAGACATATCATGCTCTTGTACTGTTTCAACGCCATGTTTGAGTTTTCTCCGAATCATGAAGAGACGCGAATGTAAAATGACGATCAGTTTGACACCATGGTTACATTAAATCAAATATTGTATGAGTTGTCAAGTTCCGGAGGCATCGGTTAAATTTATGCTCTGATACTCTAATGAATCCTCCCTCAATCCGCCGAAAATGGCATCAAGCGTTTGCGATTGGCGGCGGTGCGATAAATGGAAGAAGGCGCATTGGGAAAGCGGACCATGCGCCACAAGCCGCTCCGCAAGCCATCATCAACAACACCATCGAGGCTTAACGCCCGTTAGCGCTCTTTTTCGAGACGGAGGAGCGAAAATAGTGAGAATCACAGAGTTTAGATCATATAAAATAACCGACCACTACATAGGTGATTAGCACGACAGGACGCCCATAAGGGGCTACATTGGCTGAGGTGAGGAGGAACCCTGCGGATACGCGCATCGCAAAACCCAATCCCGCCCATTCCATAATCGTATTCAGACCATCTATCGGTTGTAGAGCGACTGAAATCCACGGAGGTGGATTTCGTGCTTTTGATAGCCGCGAATTTATTCGCCGGGGCTGGCACACCGGGGATCGGGTGTCAGACGGTGATTTTGATGTATGGAACTCCATGGCTGGCGTTCCATACAAGGTGAATTCCTCCCGTATGACACATGTGACCTATTCGTTAACACGACCCCCCGATACCCAAGACCCGAAACCCGAAACCCGACGCCTCAGGATGTGGACGAAATCTTCGTTATGGGGGAGATAGACATCAATTCGCATCTGCTGAATTTCCTCTCCAAGCACAATATCCCCCTGCATCTCTTCAACTACTACGGATTCTACTCCGGCAGCTACTATCCGCGCGAGTGTCGGCTGGCGGGGGCACTGCTTGTGAACCAGGCGCTGCATTATGCGGACCCCGTCAAACGCAACCATATCGCCCGCGAATTCGTCCTTGGAGCGGCGCACGGTGCGAAGCGCGCACTGAAGTATTATCAACGCAAACAGTTGCGCTCCGCCGCTTCGGAAACGTCGGAGGAGACGGACGAAGCGTGGATCGATTCGTCCTCCGACGATCCGGAACCTCGGGAGGCGAAAGACGACGGCTTTTCCCGGGAAGAGGAGCTGGCGGACATAGGCTCCGATTCCGACACCGATACGGAGCGGGAGGAGGATTCCGACATCAACGATGACATCTTCTCGCCCATTCTCCGCGCGATTGCGGATTTGGAAGCGCAGGTGCGCGGCATCCCCTTGGATGAGAGCCGCCCTGGAGAGGGGTTGACCGGCGCGCTGATGGGATTGGAGGGGAATATTCACGAGAACTACTACCGCGCCTGGCCCCATATCCTGCGCAAGGATCCGGATCTGGCGTTTGAAAAGAGAGTGCGGCATCCGCCGGACAACATCGTGAACTGCATGATCTCCTACGGCAACGGCATGCTCTACGCAACCTGCATCGGGGCGATTTACCACACGCCCCTTAATCCCACAATTAGCTATCTGCACGAACCCGGCGCAAGAAGGTTCTCGCTGGCGTTTGACATCTCCGAGATATTCAAGCCGATCATCGTGGATCGGCTGATATTCACCCTGTGCAATCTGAATCAAATTCAGGCGAAGCATTTCCAGTTCTCAAAGGATATCGTAAACGGGGTGGAGCGCCCGATCTGCTACCTGAACGACGCGGGGAGGAGGATATTCTCCAAGGCGTATCAGGAGAAGCTGAATTCCACGATATACCATCGCGGTCTGAAACGTCATGTGTCTTATGAGACCCTAATACGAATGGAGTGCCACAAGCTGGCGCACCACCTCTGCGGATCGAAGACCTACAAGGCTCTTCGGGCGTGGTGGTGAGTGGCATTGGGAGAAGGGAGAGCGGAATGTACGTGATACTGGTGTATGATTTCGGGGAGAAGCGCGTGGCGAAGGCGTGCAAGTTCTGCAGACGGTACCTGAACTGGGTTCAAAACTCCGTGTTCGAGGGGGAGTTGACGGAGGGACAGTTGAACAGCGTGGAGAAGGGTCTGCGGGGAATCATGCGCGCAAGCGAGGACTCGGTTCTGATCTACACTCTGCGCGACGAACGTTGGATGGATCGGCGTTCGATAGGGGTTCGGAAAGCGGAGCCAGGGTTCATGATATAGGAGAACGGATTGCTGTCAACCCCCCTCAGCTCTCCTCCACGAGGGAGGTTGACAGCGCTTTTTTGCATAACATATGCCAAATCCCTAAAAAATATCCCATAAAGGGTTGACACAAATCAAGATATGGTGTAGAATGAAAATGTGATCGTAAGATGTCGCTCTTTTAATCGAACCAGCGTGGAATTGAAACAAATAATGTCCCCGAACTCCCCGACGCTCCTCTTCGCGCTTTTAATCGAACCAGCGTGGAATTGAAACCAATGGAGTTATACGTGACTGTATGTCCTTCTATATAGCTTTTAATCGAACCAGCGTGGAATTGAAACCTCCGCGCGCTATAACCATGCTCAGCCTGGGATCCTTTTAATCGAACCAGCGTGGAATTGAAACCCCGTCTGATAGGTGATCGGCGCCGCGGCCATCTGCTTTTAATCGAACCAGCGTGGAATTGAAACTATAGCCACCGCTATTTGGCTCAATGTCAACACTGCAACTTTTAATCGAACCAGCGTGGAATTGAAACACCTCAACTGTCCGACGTTGTCGTTGACGTTCGGCGTCTTTTAATCGAACCAGCGTGGAATTGAAACCGTCCGAAACATGTTCGTTACGGTGTTTGACTTCTCCTCTTTTAATCGAACCAGCGTGGAATTGAAACGTCTTTGACCGCAGACTTGTCCAGTGTGAGGACCCTTTTAATCGAACCAGCGTGGAATTGAAACGTTCAATACGCATGGGGCGACATCGCCGGACGCCTGCCTTTTAATCGAACCAGCGTGGAATTGAAACCATATGAAGCGGATAATCCCTGATCACCCCGTCATTCTTTTAATCGAACCAGCGTGGAATTGAAACTATGGCTCCTGAGCGGCGTTTATCTCGTGGGACGCTTTTAATCGAACCAGCGTGGAATTGAAACGAGACGCAGTACGGTAAAAAGGACGCCATTACATTGCTTTTAATCGAACCAGCGTGGAATTGAAACCCTCCCATATTCGACCCCGGGTTCGTGTCATATGGG
>Ga0078972_1002085_pt1 | contig 69037 bp, 71 predicted proteins | sample YelNatPaOPGAMG01_FD_67568 | JGI IMG/M metagenome (GOLD analysis project Ga0078972, IMG submission 67568) | Hot spring thermophilic microbial communities from Obsidian Pool, Yellowstone National Park, USA - OP-RAMG-01 (SPADES assembly) (version 2) | ecosystem: Environmental > Aquatic > Thermal... | reverse complement strand
TATTATTGAAGCTAAAATGCGAGCTTCAGCCAGCTCCCAATAAAGCATATCGCCTGTAAGAAGAATTGCAAGAATATTAGATGATGGAGCCATTAAAAGAAAGGTTATAGCAGGGCCTATTCCAGCACCGCTATAAATAATCCCAGCAAATAATGGAACCATTGTGCAAGAACAAACCGTAAGAAACGGCGCCGTTACAAGTGCTACTCCATATCCAATAGCTTTGCCTCTACCCATATATTTAGTAATAGCCTCTTTTGGAATCAACTCATAAATAAGACCTGCTGTTACAAAAGCGAATAGAAGACATATCCACCCATGACTAAAATAATCCATAAGATAGGCTATGGGAATATACCATATTGGTAAACCATGGAAGTCTGAAGGCTTCATTGTAGGCGCAAGAGAGTAGGCTTTAATCCTTGAGTAAATTAATCCAGCAAAAACAGCTATTATAAAAGTTATAAGAGCAGCAGTTTTTAAAACTTTAATTTTATTGCTCACTTCTGCACTTCGCTCCTTACAAGCTTTATTATTTCATCAACAGTTGGAATTCTTCCTGCAACCCTCACTTTTCCATTAATTGCAAGAGCGGGAGAAAGGAGTATACCATACTTTGAAACAACATCTTTTGAAGCTATGTCTAGTTTTTTAACAGTAACATCATCCATTCCTTCATTCTTAAGTTTTTCAACTGCTTGCTTAACATTTTTTTCTACAGCGGCGCATCTCTTGCATGGAGGTTCGACTCCAATAACTTCGATAATTATGGTCATTTTAATTCACCAGTGTAAAAATACTTAATCTCATATTTAAATTTATCGATATGTTTATATTACAGGTTTTAATTAATAAATTTGAATCTGCTAAAGCGATAATCGAGAGGAGAGACATATGAATGAAAAAGTAAAACTTTCTTTATTAGATAGGTTTTTAACTTTATGGATTTTCCTGGCAATGATTACTGGAGTGGGGTTGGGAGCAACATTTCCAAGTTTAGCTACTATTCTTGATAAAATGCGAATAGATACTGTGTCTCTTCCAATAGCTATAGGGCTTATATGGATGATGTATCCACCGCTTGCAAAAGTTAAGTACGAAGAGCTTGGTAAAGTCGCTAAAGCATGGAAAATGTTTAGTGTTTCGCTATTTTTAAATTGGGTTATAGGCCCCTTTCTAATGTTTTCGCTTGCTTGGGTTTTTCTTCCAGATTTACCTGAGTATAGAGTGGGCATAATTATAGTTGGTTTAGCACGTTGCATAGCTATGGTTTTAGTTTGGAACTTGCTTGCTGGAGGGGATAGCGAATACTGCGCAGTGCTTGTGGCGCTCAACTCTATATTTCAAATAGCGCTTTACTCTTTCTATGCATACTTTTTTGTTACTTTACTTTCATCATGGATAAACCCATCTGAAGTTAACATAGTAAATATTTCTGTTTGGGATGTTGCAAGAAGCGTTTTTATATTTTTAGGAATACCATTTATAGCAGGTATAGTAACAAGATTTTCTTTAATAAAAAAGATAGGGAAAGAATTGTATGAAGAAAAATTTATTCCAAGGCTCAGTCCAACAGCTTTAATTGGTCTTTTATTTACAATCGTTATAATGTTTTCTATGAAAGGCGAGTACATTATTGCTTTACCATATGATGTAGTAAGAGTTGCTATTCCACTTGCATTATACTTTTTAATAATGTTCAGCTCCTCATTTATAATTTCTTGGGCGTTAGGTTTCTCATATCCTGAAACAACAACGCTTTCTTTTACAGCTGCAAGCAACAATTTTGAATTAGCAATTGCCACCGCAATTGCCGTTTTTGGAATAAATTCAGGTCAAGCTTTCGCGACAGTTATAGGACCATTAATAGAGGTTCCAGTAATGATAAGTTTAGTTAACGTTTCCCTTTGGGCTAAAAAACGTTTATTTAATGAATTGAGGATTTCAAAGACACATGTAAAAATAAAAACTTAAATCTTTATTTTGTTATAATATTTTTAGAAATATTTGGTGGATAATGTGCAAAAGTTAATTGAAAGAGTTAAACGTTTAATAGATTCAGGTTTATGCGATTCAAAAAATGCTTTAAAACACACTGTTAAACTTAAAAGGTTACTAGAAGAAGAAATTGATGAAGATTTAATTAATTTTCAAAGCAGAATTTTTAAAGCCTTATCTGATCCTGCTCGATTAAAAATTGTTAAACTTTTAAGCTTGAAAAAAATGTGTGTTTGCGAATTGATGGTTGCCTTAAGCATGACTCAACCTACTGTTTCTCACCATCTTAAAATCCTTGAAGGGGTAGGTTTAGTTAAAAGCGAAAAAAAGGGAAAATGGGTTTTTTATAAAATTGCAAAACCTGAAGTTATAGCTTTAATAGATAAAACCTTTTCTTTTATTCATTTAACAAAATCGAGCATGTGATAAAAGAATGGATAAAAAGAAGGTTTTATTTATTTGTATTCATAATTCTGCTCGATCTCAAATGGCTGAAGCATTATTAAATCATTTAAAGGGCAATAAATATGAAGCTTACAGTGCAGGAATAAAACCTTCAAATTTAAATCCATACGCAATTAAGGTAATGAAAGAATTAGGCATTGATATTTCAGGTTATCGATCAAAAAGCATAAATGAGTTTTACAGAGTAGAGTTTGATTATATAGTTACTGTTTGCGATCAAGCAAAAGAAGAATGCCCAATATTTTTGGGAGGAAAAAAGCATATTCATAAAAGTTTTGATGATCCATCACAATTTAAAGGAAGCGAAGAAGAGATGCTTTCAAAATTTAGGGTTGTAAGAGATCAAATTAAAGATTGGATAGAAGAAGTTTTTAAGTAAAATAACAATTTGATTATATTACATTGTTTTAAAAAAATTAAAAATGTAAGCTTTCATGAAATTATATTTATATACATATATGTTATGTCAATTTAAAAATTTTTAAATGGTAACTTTAATGGTTAATATGGAGGAAACTATGTATGAAAGTTTTAATTGTTTGCGGAAGCAATTCTGATTTAAAAATTGCTGAAGAAGCTGAAAAAATTTTAAAAGATAATAACGTTGAATGCAAAATTGAAGTGGCCTCGGCTCATAGAGAACCTGAAAAAGTCAGGGCTTTAGCTTTGAATTCTGACGCAGACGTCTTCATTGCTATAGCGGGTTTATCTGCAGCTTTACCAGGGTTTATTTCAGCTTACACGAATAAACCTGTTATAGGGGTTCCTGTTTCAGTTAAACTTAATGGGTTAGATGCGTTGTTATCGATGGTTCAAATGCCTTCAGGAGTCCCTGTAGCCGCTGTTGGAATAGATAACGCTAAAAACGCAGCTTATTTAGCTCTTAGAATCTTAAAACTTAAAGGGGGAGAATTTAGGCTTTTAAAGAAAGGAAAAGTTAAAGACATTTATGATTTAGGTGGAGGAAAGCTTCTCTTCGAGTTTTCAAATAGAGTTTCAGCCTTTGATGTTCCATTACCGAATGAAATCCCATTTAAAGGAGAAGTGTTATGCAGATTCTCAGAATTTTGGTTTAAAACCCTAAATGTTCCAAACCATATGATTGAAACAATTAAACCAAATAAAATGGTTGTTAAGAAATTAAATTTAATCCCTATTGAATGCGTTGTTCGAGGTTATCTTTACGGTAGCCTTTATGAAAGAGTATCCTCAGGTCAAGTAAACTTGAACATTAAAACCTTAGCTGAAAAACTTCCCGAGCCATACTTTGATCCAACAACAAAATTTGAGGAGAAAGATAGACCTATAACTAAAGAGGAAATTTTAAGCAAAGGATGGTTAAATGAAGAGGAATATGAATGGATTAAAAATAAAACAATCGAAATTTACAATTTTATGGCTAAAAAAGCTGATGAAGAAGGTTTCATTTTAGCTGATCTTAAGCTTGAATTTGGAAGAAATGAAAAAGGCGAAATCCTTTTAGCAGATTCTATAGGACCTGATGAATTTAGGCTTTGGGTTAAAGACAGGTATAAACCTGGAGAAGTTCAAGAAAGCTTTGATAAAGAACCTGTAAGGCGATGGTTAATTGAGGCAAATTATAAAAAGCTTCTTGATGAAGCTAGAAAAGCTGGTAAACCTATTCCTGAACCTCCGCATTTACCTTCAAGCTTGATAGAGGAGGTTAGTCGAAGATATATTACAGCTTTTGAAAAATTAACTGGAGAGAAATTTAGGTGAATTAAAAATGCCTATTCATCCTATAGAGTATAGATATGGCATGGAAGAAATGCAAAAAATTTGGAGCGAAGAGCATAAGCTTGAAGCTTGGCTTAAAGTTGAAGCTGCATTAGCTAAGGCTCATGCTAAACTTGGAAATATTCCTTTAGAAGCTTATAAAGAGATTTCTGAAAAAGCAAACTTAAACTATGTAAAGCTTGAAAGAGTTAAAAAAATTGAAGCTGAAATAAATCATGATTTAATGGCTATGGTTAAAGCTTTAACTGAAGTTTGCAGTGAAGAAGCTGGAAGATACGTCCATTTAGGAGCTACAAGCTATGATATTGAAGATACAGCTTTAGCTTTACTTTTTAAGGAATCTATCGCTATTATTGAAAAAGACTTAGTTGAGTTAAAGGAAACTTTGCTTGAGTTAGCTGAACGCCATAAAACAACTGTTTGTATTGGAAGAACTCATGGGCAACATGCTGTTCCAACAACTTATGGCCTTAAATTTGCTGTTTATGCATGCGAGGTTCAAAGGCATATAGATAGGTTAAATCAATGCAAAGAAAGAGTTTTGGTTGGCAAAATGAATGGCGCTGTTGGAACAGGCGCAAGCTTTAAAGGAAAAGCTTTAGAAATTCAAAAAATTGTTATGGATGAATTAGGTTTAAAACCTGTATTGGCTTCAACTCAAGTTGTTCAAAGAGATAGGCATGCAGAATTAATTTTTAACTTAGCTTTAATAGCTACAACATTAGAAAAAATAGCTAAAGAAGTTAGAAATCTACAAAGAACAGAAATAGCTGAGGTTTCAGAGTTTTTCGCGGTTAAACAAGTTGGTTCATCAACAATGCCTCATAAAAGAAATCCTCATAAATCTGAAAGAATATGCGGTTTAGCTAGGATTGTAAAAGCTTTAGTTTATCCAGCATTAGATAATAATCCTTTAGAGCATGAAAGAGATTTAACCAATTCAGCTCCAGAAAGAATAATTTTTCCTGAAGCATTTATTTTAGTTGATTATATTATGAAGCAAATGAGCTCGATATTAAAAACTTTAGTTTTTTACCCGAAAAATATCGAAAGAAACCTGAATTTAACTAAAGGATTAATTATGGCTGAGCATTTAATGATTAAACTTGTTGAAAAAAATGTTGGAAGACAAGAAGCGCATGAATTGCTTAGAAGAAGTGCCATGAAAGCTTTTAATGAAGATAGATCTTTGAAGGATGTTCTCTTAGAAGAAGGGATTTTAAAGTACCTAACTGAAGAAGAGTTATATTATTGCTTAAACCCAAAAAACTATATTGGAGAAGCTGAAAAAATAGTTGATGAGGTTATTAAAGTTTTGAGGGCAAAATGAATGAGCGAAGAAATGACTTATGCTAAAGCTGGAGTTGATATAGAAAAAGTTAGGAGAAGCCATAAAGCTATAGCTGAGCTTCTTAAAGAAACTTTCTCATCAAGAAAAGGTAAGTTTGGTCAAGTATTAATTGAAGTAGGACATTACGCAGGGTTGATAGATGTTGGCGGAGGCTTAGCCTTAGCTTTGCATACAGATGGCGTTGGAACAAAAACCCTAATCGCAAAAATCATGAATAAATATGATTCGATCGGAATAGACTGCATAGCTATGAATGTAAACGATTTAATTTGCTTAGGTGCTGAACCAGTAGCTTTAGTGGATTACTTGGCTATAGATGAGCCTAATGAAAAAGTAATCTTGGAAATAATGGATGGTTTAATTAAAGGGGCTAAAGAAGCGGGGGTAGCTATTGTTGGAGGCGAAACAGCAGTGATGCCTGATTTGATAAATGGTTTTGATTTGTCAGCCATGAGCATTGGGATTGTTAAAAAAGATGAAGTCATAACTGGAGAAAAAATAAATCTAGGTGATGTTATTATAGGCTTGGAAAGCAGCGGTATTCATTCAAACGGTTTAACTTTAGCTAGAAAAGTTTTGCTCTTAAAATATAATGTTAAAGATTACATTTCAGAATTAAAATCTACCTTAGGAGAAGAACTTTTAAAACCGACAAAAATTTATGTAAAACCTGTTTTAGAAGTAATTAAAAACTGTGAAGTTCATGGATTAGCTAATATTACAGGCGGGGCATTTTCAAAGCTAACTAGATTAAAGAGAAATGTGGGATTTAATTTAAACGCTTTACCTGAATCTCCAGCAATATTTAAGCTTATTCAAAAACTTGGAGCAATAACTGATAAGGAGATGCATCGCACATTTAATATGGGTGTAGGATTCTGCATAATAGCTCCAGAAAAAGAATATGAAAAAGTAAAGGAAATATGCAAAAAGTATAAATTAAATTCTTGGATAATTGGAGAAGTGATAAAAAACCCAGGAGTCTTTATAAAAAACCTTCAAATAGCATAATTCACCCTATATATTTTTATTATAAAGCTTAATAATTTATAATGGAGGAATTGTTTTTGGATGTAAAATTCTTTAAAAAGCCAAATTTTAAAGAACCAGTTATGATAGCGGCTTGGCCGGGAATGGGTCTTTTGGCTGTTATTTCAGCAGATTATCTAAGGAAAAAACTTGATGCAAAACTTTTTGCTGAATTATATTCTCCTAAAAATAGTGTTTTTCTAAAAAATGGAGTTGTAGATTCTGCTAAAATTAAACATTTATTTTATTATTGGGATAATTTAATCATTTGCATTGGGGAAGCTCAACCTCCAACACCTTTAGAAGTTAGAATGCTTGCTGAAGATGTTTTAAATTTAGCTGAAGAGTTTGGAGTTAAAAGAGTATACACCTTAGCAGCTTCTCCAGCATTTGCTCAAGAAGAACTTAAAGTTTTTGGAATTGTAAATAAAGAAGAGTTGCTTAAAGAAGTGAGCAAATATGTGCCGATAGCTAAGGGTGAAGGAGATATAACTGGATTAAACGGTGTTTTGCTTGGAGTAGCTAAAGAAAGAAATCTTGATGGAGTATGCCTTTTAGGACAAATAAGATATATGGATGTGCCTCAATTTAAATCAGCTCGTTTAGTGCTTGAAGTATTAACTAAAATGCTTAATATTGAAGTTGATTTCTTAGAATTAGATAAAGAAGCTGAAAAACTTGAAGAGAGCATTAAAGAAAAATTAAAGCGATTAGAAGAAGTCAAAGTTAAAAAGGAAGAAAAGGAACGATTAGAATACATAGGTTGAAAAGAAATTTAAATTTTTAACATTTTTGAGGAATAACCGTGAACTTAAAAGAGCTAAGAGAAGAAGCTGAAAAATGTAAAAAATGCGATCTCTGGAAAAATAGGAAAAATATAGTTTTTGGTGAAGGCCCTGAAAACGCAAAAATAATGATTGTGGGGTTAGGACCAGGCTATTATGAAGATTTATATGGAAAACCATTTATAGGGGCTGCTGGAAAACTTTTAAACAAACTTTTAGAAGAAGCAAATTTAAAAAGAGAAGAAGTATACATTACAAATGTGGTGAAATGCTATCTTCCAAATAATAAAGCTACAGAAGACCAAATTAAAATATGCACATCAAATTATTTAGATGAACAAATTTTCTTAATAAATCCAAAAGTTATTTTGGCTTTAGGAAATGTTGCTGTAAATTATTTATTTAATAAATTTAAACTTTTGATTAAGCCCATGAAAGAAATTCATGGAAAAGTTTTTGAAGCTTCAAGCTTAGTTATAATTCCTATGTATCATCCAGCTTCAGCTTTACGTAATCCAGGATTAAAGGAAACTCTGATCGAGGATTGGAAAAAAATAAAAACTATTTTATGAAAGGAAACCTGTTTATGGCCCAATATTATCTAATATCTATTTTTCCCTTAAATTAATTAATAAAATTTAATTATTAAATGTTAATGTTATGCAATGGAAAAATAATCTTTTTTACTTTTTCAACAACCTCTTTAACTTTTGTTTTTCTTTCTTTATTTATTGGAGTATCAAAAAGTTTATTATAACTTTCTAAATCTTTCACTTCTGATTCAGAAATTGTAACAAACATTATAGCCCAGCATCTAGCCACGGTTCTAGGTTCATAGCCTCCTCCCCCAAGAATCAAGTATTTTCCATTTGAAAACTTATGAGCTAAATTGTGAGTAATTTCACTTATTTCTTTATAAACTTTTGTTGTTAAACCTAAATGAACAAGCGGATCTTGGTAATGTGCATCAACTCCAAATTGATGAATAATTATTTCTGGTTTATAGCTTTCAATTAAATGGGGAACAATCTCGTTAAAAGCATAAAGATAATCTTCATCGCCAGTTCCTATGGGTAAAGGTACATTTATGGAGAAACCTAAACCTTCCCCTTCACCAACCTCTTCAATTTTTCCTGTGCCTGGATAAAATGGCGTAGGCCATTCATCATATCTATGAAGCGAAATTTTAAGGATAGGTTCTTTATAAAATATTTCTTGTGTTCCATTCCCATGATGCCCATCAATATCTATTATAGCTATTCTTTTAATGCGATATTTATGTTGAAAATATCTAACGACTATAGCTATATCGTTAAACACGCAGAAGCCCGCCGCTTTCTCAGCTTCTGCATGATGAAAACCTCCTCCAGGATTAAAAGCATGTGAAACTTCGTTTCTCATTAAAAGATCAGCTCCAAGTAGTGTTCCCCCAACCCTTATGCATGCAGCTTCATAAATGCCTTTTGATGCTGGTGTATCGCCATAATCAAGATAACCAGTTCCCTGCGCGCTTTTAGTTTTTACAAACTCAATATATTTTTTGGAGTGAACAAGCAAAAGTTCTTCTTCAGAGGCCGGTCTAGGCGTATAAATTTTAGCTTTTCCATCGAACACTTTAAGGTTTTTAAGCAATTCTAAAGTGTATTTTTCTCTTATCGGATTAAATGGATGCTCTAACCCAAACTGATATTTTAAATATTCATCTGAATATATAAAGGCGGAAAGATTAGACATAGTTTATATAAATTTTAAAGGTTTAATAAAAGCTTTAAGCTTTATTCTAACTGCAAATTAAATAAGATTGCTATAAAAAATGCGAAGAAAAAGCTTCAAAATGAATTAATTTTTATCCTATGTTATTTCCGTAAAGTTATTATTTAACTATAACTAAAATTTAAACCTATGAAAATAATTTTTTCAAAAAAATGCTTAGAGTATTCTGATTGGCATATAGAAAGCCCTGAAAGAGTTAGAAAAGCTTATGAAATTCTTAAAAGTAAAGGATATGAATTTATTGAGCCTGAGCCTGCTTCTGAAGCGGACATCCTTAAGGTTCATACTAAAGAGCATATAGAAAGAATTAAAAATGGAGATTTTTATGATCCAGATACACCTGCTTATGAAAATATTTATGAATATGCTAAGCTTGCTGTTGGAGGAGCTATAAAAGCTGCTGAAGAAAATGGTTTTTCATTAATGCGACCTCCAGGACATCATGCAGGTAGAAATGGAGTGGCGTTGGGAGCCGCAACCTTAGGTTTCTGCTACTTTAATAATGTAGCCATAGCGATTAAACACTTAGATTTACCAACTTTAATTATAGATATTGATGGGCATCATGGGAATGGAACACAAGAAATATTTTATAAAGATCCAAAAGTTATATACATTTCGTTGCATAGATATCCCCATTATCCGGGAACAGGAAGATTTTCTGAGGCTAACTGTTTTAACTTTCCCTTATCTTCAAATACAGGTGACGAGAAATATTTGGAAACTTTAAAGAAAGCTTTATCTCAAGTAGATATAGATAAATATGAGGTTATAGCGCTTTCAGCGGGGTTTGATTGTCATAAAGGAGATTTAGCATCATTAGACTTAACTTCAAATTGTTTTAAGGAGATTGGTAAAATAATAAAATCTTTAGGGAAGCCTGTTTTTGGAGTTTTAGAGGGAGGATATATAGGGGAAAACATTGGAGGCGATTTGCATAATTTAATTCAAGGGTTAGAAGGGAAGGATGAATAAGCAGCAAGTTAAATTTTATTCTGAAAGCTACTTACTATATGGAAATTTAAGTTTACCATATAAAAAAGCTCCTTGCATAATAAGTTTGCATGGGTTAGAAAGCAGTAAAGAATCGAGAAAATGGTTAATTTTTGAATCGAAACTCTATAATGAAGGTTATGCTTTTTTAAGATTTAATTTTAGAGGTTGTGGAGAAAAGCCAGATGTAAGCGAGGGAAAATTTGAAGAAACAAGCTTAACATCAAGAATAAAAGATTTTAAGGCAGCTTTAAACTTTCTCAAGGAAAATGTTGAAATAGATGTGGATAGAATAGGTGTGATTGGTTCAAGTTTTGGAGGAATGGTTGCAATAGCATCTCAAGAAAAAACCATAAAAGCTTTAGTAACTTTAGCGGCTCCATATAAAATAGATTTTACTTTAACAAAAGAAGGAAGTTATTATCTGCTTCCTTCAGGCAAAAAGTTAACAGCAAACTTTTTTGAAGATATACAAAAATACGATTTACTTAACTCTATTGAAAAAATATCATCAATTTTAATAATTCATGGAGAGTTAGATGAGTTGATTCCAGTTGGGCACGCGTATAAATTATTTAAAGCTGCAAAAGAGCCTAAAAAACTTGAAATAATAAAAGGTGCAGATCATAGATTCTCTAACATCAAGCATTTAGATAAAGTAGTTGAGTTAAGCTTGAACTGGTTCAAAGCTTATCTTTAACTTGTAAACTTAAGTTATAAAAGCAAAAAAATATAAATATATATGGTTTCTTCAAGTTTAATAATAATGAAGGCTTAAAAGGGGGAAATTTATTGGAAATTCGTTTTATAGAAAAAGAGCCTGTTCCAAAAAAATTTATTTTGATTAACGCTTTACCAGATGTAGGTTTAGTTGGAGTAATTGCAGCTACACATTTAATTTCATCTTTAAAAATGAAGGAAATTGCGTATTTAGATTCTGAAATTTTCCCTCCAATAATAGTTCTTCATGAAGGTGAACCTAAATCTCCAATTAGAATATTAGCTAATCATTCCTTAGCTGTTTTAATTTCTGAAACAGCAGTGCCAGCTGAAGCAATTCATCCTTTAGCTAATGCGATAGTAAACTGGGCATCCTCAAAAAATGTTGAATATGTAATTTCTTTGGGGGGTGTAGCTGTTCAAAACCGTCAAGATATAGATTCACCTAAAGTTTTCGCTGTTTTAACAGATAAAAAATTGATGAAAATTATTGGTGATTCAGCTGAAATTATGGAGGAAGGTTATATAGTTGGAACCTACGCGTTAATGATTAAAAAATGCATGGAAATAAAGCTTCCAGCTATAACGCTTTTAGCGCAATCATTCTTTAGTTATCCAGATCCTGAAGCGGCAGCGGCAACAATAAAAGTTTTAAATAAAATTTTAAATTTAAATATTGATGTTTCAGAGCTTCTCCAGAAAGGGGAAGAAATAAGATTAAGAGCTAAAGATATTATGCGAAGAACTCAAGCAGAGTTAATTAAAATGAATAAAGCTCAAGAGTATGATTTACCCCCGCTTTATATGTAATTAATAAGGGGGATGAAAAGTGGAGAGAAAAAAGAGAAGCTTTTTTGAGGAATTAATAAATTTTATGGATTCTTCTTGGGATGAAGAAACATCAATTATGCAACCCTTATATAATATATTTCTAAAACCTAACGAAGTTGTTGTAACTGTGGATTTGCCTTATGTTGATTTAAATAAAATTGAGGTTAAAGCTGTGGAGGATAAACTGGAGGTTTTGGCTAAAACTAAAGAGGCTATATGCTTAAGTAAATTTGGGCTTAAACATAGAAGTGGAGAATTTAATTGTTACCATATAGTTGTTCAGATTCCTGTTCCAGTTGATTGGAGAAAGTTAACCTATAGATTAAAAAGGGGAATTTTAGAAGTTCATTTACCAAGATTATAAATTAAAAACTTAGGAGGGAAAAATAAATTATGAGTAAACCAGTTGAAGTAGGTAGTTTAAAAGTTGGGCAATACATCATAATAGATGGAGAACCATGCAAAATAGTGGAGTTTGAAAAATCTAAACCTGGAAAGCATGGTTCTGCCAAAGCTAGAATCGTTGGCATAAGCCTTTTTACTGGACAAAAAAAGAGTGTAGTAAATCCTGTAGATGCTAAAGTTGATGTTCCAATAATAGAGAAGAGAACTGCTCAAGTTATTTCAGTTTTAGAAGATTCAGTGCAATTAATGGATATGGAAAATTACCAAACATTTGAAGCTTTAAAGCCTGAGGATGAAGATTTAAAAAATAAATTGGCATCTGGTGTAGAAGTGGAGTATTGGAGTATTCTTGGAAAAAACAAAATTATGAGAATTAAATCTTAAAATAAAAAAGGTTCAAATCAAGTTGTAAGATGCCCATCTTAAAGCTTAACATTGATGCTGGAAAATCTCTATTGGTTTCAGGTCCAGCATTAATTAAACTGGTTAAAGGCGAGTGTGAAGTTTTAGGTGCTCCTTTAAACTTTAATGTTTTAATTAAAAAGTATAGGCAATTGCCTATAACAATTCTTCAACCTTCAGAGCTTGAAGTTAATTTGGGAGAAGATGCTTCAATAAATGAAGTTGATGGTGATGTTGTTCCAAATTCATGGCGTTCATTAATTCAAAAAACTTTAAATGAAAAAAGAATAATGGTTATTGGAGGAGTTGACTCAGGTAAAAATACTTTTTGCACATTATTAGTTAACAAGCTTCTCGAAGTTAATAAAAAAGTTGCTATTATAGATGTTGATGTTGGTCAAACAGAGATTGGTCCACCGACAACTACTGGGTTAGGAGTGGTTGAGGAACCTATAGCTTGTTTTTCAAATATTTCAACAAAGCTTCTTTACTTCACTGGACATATTACACCTTCAAAAGTTAAAGATAAAATAATTTTTGGATTGAAAAAAATGCTTCAGCATCATTTAGCTTTAAGTAATCCAACCATAATTAATACTGATGGATGGGTTTTAGGTGAAGAAGCTAAACAATATAAAATAGAGTTAATTAATGCTGCATCACCAAGTTTAATTGTTGGTTTAGGAGATGCAAATATATTAAAAGCTATTCTTGAAGAAGCTTTAAAACCATACGTAATTTTGGATTCGCCGCCATCGGTTCGAAGAAGAAATCAAGAAGAGCGGCGCACTCTTAGAGAGGATAGCTATAGAAGCTACTTAAAAAATGGAAGGATTTTAGTTATACCTATAGCTCAAGTTGAAGTAAGATTTTTTAATGAAGAAACCTATGAATCTAACACTTTGTTAGGCTTGTTAAATGAAGATGAATGGTTAATAGGGCTTGGAGTTTTTAAAAAATTAGATAAAGGTAAATTTATGAGGGTTTACGCTTCAATTAAAAAGGAAGATGTAAGAATAGTTGAATTTAGCGGAATGAAGGTTAATGAAGAGGGAAAAGAATTAAATAAAATTTTGAAGGAAAAAACATGAGTTTAAAAGAGGTTTTCGTTAAAAAAGCGGATAAAACCTTTTATTTAACTTTATTTGAAATTGAAAATGCTGTTTTTGCTTTTTTTCATAATGGAAAAATTAAAGTTGGAACCTTAGCTTTATCTCTTCCAAAAATGGTTGGAGCAAGTGTATCTTCAGTTTTGATGGGTGATAGATTTACTGTTGCTGCTAGAATTTTAGCTGAAAAACTTGCCTTAAAATTTAATAAAATAGCTTTTACTTCAATAGCTATAAATGGAGTTGAAGCTGAAATATTAAAAGCATCTATTGAGTTACTTAATAAAATATAATTTTATTTTTTGATTAATAAGAGATTGTTGTTTCAGAGGGTAGATAACCAAATGTTTTTTCTGAAGCTTCAGCAACTTTGTTTCGGTAAGGTTCCTCTGTATAAACTCTAACAATATTCATATAAGCTTGCATAACATTAATTATTCTTGATAATTCAGTTGCTTTTTTAGATGTTTTTTCTCCAAATTTGCTTTTAATAAAAACTGGAATATCCATTAATTCAAGTTTAGCATTAGAGTATGGCACTGAAGGTAAAGAGGGTATATCTATTACAACTTTTTCGTGATCTAAATTAGCTTTAGAAGCTATTTCTTCCTCTATTTTATTTCTTACAATTTCATTCGTAAAAATGCTTGTAACCATTTTTTCTTGAGTAAAAAATATTCTTTCATAAGCGCATTTAAGTAATCTTCTATTTTCAAGATTTTTAATAATCTCTTTTGATGCTTCGCATTTTTTAAGCATAAACCAAACAGAGTAATCATCTAAACCTAAATAATCATTTATAGAATCGAAAGATAAATGATAAGCTTCGTTTTCAGCTTTTTCTAAAGCCTTTACAAGCATTATTTGAGCTGCCCTAGAAGCTTTATGAAAGTAAATTGCTTTAAAAGATTCTAATCTAGCTAAAAGAAATGTTTCAAGAGTTGATAAAGCAGTTTCTCCTACAGCTAAGCTCCCTTCATGAATTTCCATGCTATAAATTAACCTAAAAACATCTGTATATCCATATCCTGCACCTGTATGATAAGAATCTCTAGGGATAAAATCCATTTTGTCTACATCCACTCCGCTTGAAATTATTTGGTTAAAAAAGGGTTCTTTAATATTGAGTTTTCCAATAGATAAAGCTGAAACCTCTTTAGAGGAAAAACCTTCAGCATCCAAAGTTTCTGCAATTTCAGAATTTTTTATAATCCAGCTTGCTAAATCCTCATGAGTTTTCCCTAATTTTTTGCTTAAAATAGAATCAAAAACATGAGAGAAGGGACCATGACCCACATCATGAAGAAGAGCTGAAAGCTTAATGAATTCTATTGTTTCATCATTTAATTCAACTGGAAGATTTTGAGCTAAAACCCCCGCCAAATACATTACGCCTAAAGAATGCTCAAAACGCGTGTGGTTAGCAGCTGGATAAACATATTCAGCGCCTGAAAGCTGTTTTATACGCCTAAGCCTTTGAACAGGCATTGTATCAATAATCTTTTTTTCAACATCAGTTATTTTAATATAACCATATAAGGGATCTTTAATGAAGCCCCAATATTTCCTCAATTTACTCCCCTTTCTTTCCTTTTTAATCTACATAAAGATTATTTTATAGTTAAACTTAAAAATAAAATTGTTTAAAAATGGAGAAGGTAAAAATTAAAATTGAAGGGTTTATTCATAGTTATTGAAGGAATAGATGGTGCTGGAAAAACAATTCAATCAAAGCTTCTTCAAAAAGAATTAATTAAAAAAGGTTTTAAAGCTGTTTATACATCTGAACCTTCTAAAGGGTTTATTGGCAAATTTTTAAGAAGAATCTCTTTTAAAGGTGTAAAATTAAATCCCGAAGTTGAAACTTTGCTTTTTGCTGCTGATAGATTTCAACATATTAATTTTGAAGTTGCTCCAAACTTAAGCATGGGTAAAATTGTTGTTTGCGATAGATATTTTTATGCTTCATTAGCTTATCAAGGTGCTCAAGGCGTTGATTTGAATTGGATAAAAACTGTGAATAACTTTATTATTAAACCAGATTTAGGAATATATTTAGATGTTCCAGTTAAAGTGGGTTTATCTAGGATATCTAAAAGAAAAAAAACTGTTTTTGAAAAAAGCGAAATTGAAGAGAAGGTTAGAGAGATTTATTTAAAGCTTGTTAAAGAGAAGGAATTAATTTTTGTTGATGGAAATAAACCGATTAAAGATATAAATAACGAAATTGTTAATTTAACTTTAAGCTTTATCGAGGGAAAGAAAAAATAAAAAAGAAATGGGGATTTATCCAATTATTCCCTCATACATACGCTCCATAAGGGCTAAAGTGTTTTCTTTAGTTAATTTTCGTGGATTGAATGTTGGAAGACCATAAATGTATTGGCGTTCATTAACAATATAATCTGCAAATTCTGGAAGCTCTTTTTTAGGTACACCCCATTCCTTTAAGCTTACAGGAAGCTCCATATCTCTTAAAAGATTTACTGTTTCACATATTACTGCATTAGCTGCTTCTCTAGGCGATAAACCATAAACATCAAGTCCCGCTACATGAGCTATTCTAGCAATTTTTTCAATGCAAGCTGGAAGGTTAAATTCTAAGATATAAGGTAAAACTAAACCGCAAGCTGCACCATGTGGAATATTCCATCTTGGACCAGCTGCTTCAGCAATGCAATGCCCTAAAATGGCTGGACCACCAATCCATGGATATCCTATAACTATTCCACCTAACATAGCGGCGCAAGCCATTCCCCATCTAGCTTCCAAATCTTTACCATCGTGATAAGCTCTTCTAGCATAAGCGAAGATAAGCCTTGTTGCTTCAAGGGCTTGACTATCTGAAATTGGATTTGAATAAACGCTTATTAAAGCTTCAACATTATGGCTTAAAGCATCCATAGCGCTTCCAGCTGTTTGTTTTGGTGGGCAAGTCATAACCATTAAAGGATCAACTATAGCGACGTCAGCGTATAGGCTTGGGCTTGCAGCCCAAGTTTTATACATGCCTTCAATAATTACTGAATATGGTGAAACTTCGCTTCCAGTACCTGAGGTTGTTGGAATTAAAATTTTAGGTTTAGGCGGAACTTGAATCATATCTTGAGATGGATTAACATAAGTCATTATATCGCCTGGATTAGTTAAACTTACAGCAACCATTTTCGCTGTATCCATAACTGCTCCACCGCCAACTCCAACAATTACATCGTAACCGCCTTCTCGCCCAAAATTAACAGCTTTTTTTAAGCTGTTAGAGGTTGGTTCAGCTGCAATTTCATCATAAACATCAACGGTTAAATCTTCCTTTTTTAATAAATCAACAACTTTATCAGCTAATCCAGCTTTTCTTACGCCTTTATCAGTAATTAAACCTACTTTCTTTCCAAAACGTTTAACTTCAATGCCTACACGATCTTCAACAGCTCCAGTACCAAAAATAACTTTTTTAGCTCCTTGATATTCTGATATCCTAGCTAAATAAAGGTTTGGTTCAAAAGCTTTTAAACTCATAGTTTTTCACTTCTTAAAAATTTTTAGGTACACTATATTTACTAGAGCCCAATATTTAAGATTTTTGCTTAAAACAATTTTTAATCATTGTCAGAAGAGTAAGATTTTCTTGATGCAGCGTTAGATCTTTATAAAACTGAAAGGTGGTTTAAAGTTTGTTTTAATGCTCAGCAAGCAGTTAAAGCTATTTTAAACGATATGAAAAAATGTCTTTAAAAAAGAAGCTTTCAAAAAATAAAAGAATTTATAAATCAAGTTAAACCTCTTAAACCAAGTTTATCATACTTTGCGGTTCATATGCAGGAGATGACTTTACCGAATATAGCGATTTAGATATATGTGTTATAGCCGAGAAAGCTTCCAGAAAATATTCCTGAAAGAAGAAGCTTATCTGGGCTTTGTAGGGTTAAAAATTTAAGAACTATAGAATACCCAAATGAGTTTTTAGGAATTAAAAAAACTAATCCTTTTCTTTATAATGTAATTAACAAAGGAATAGAGAAAAACAAGTAATTAAAAAATTTAATTTTTATTTTAAAGCTTCTATCAGTTGGGTTGCAGCCATTATGCTTGCTTGTTTTTGAGCCTCAATTGTTTGAGCTCCTATATGACATGTGCATATTACATTTTCTAAACTTATTAATTCTTTTTCCCAATCGTCTTCTGGAGGTTCTTTATGGAATACATCTAACCCTGCACCAGCAAGTTTTCCAGATTTTAAAGCTTTAAAAAGCGCTTTTCCATCAACTATGTCTCCTCTAGAAGTATTTATTAATATTGCGCCATTTTTCATTAAATTGATTTTTTCTTCGTTTATAAGATGGTGCGTTGAAGGTAAATATGGAACATGAATTGTTATTATATCAGATTTTTTAAGCAATTCATCTAAGCTTTGTGCAGGTTCAAAGCCTATTTTCTTAGCTTTGTCTGCCACATCTATAACATCGTAGCCTATCACGTTGGATTTAAAGCCTTCCTTTAAAATTCTAGCCACTTCAAGCCCTATTCTTCCTCCAACACCTACAACTCCTACAGTTAAGCTTCCAAGTTCTCTTCCAAAAAGCTCTTTTTTAATCCATTTACCCTCTTTCATAGCTTTATTTGCATAGGGAATTTTTCTTAAAACCGAAAGCATTAAACCAATAGCTAACTCCGCTACACCTGTTGTTGGAGCGGCGGGTGTGGAAATAATTTTAATCCCCTTTTTATTAGCAGCTTCCACATCTATATTATCTAATCCAACTCCAGCTCTAGCAATAGCTTTCAATTTTTTACCTTTTTCAATTATTTCGCTCGTCACCTTAGTTCTGCTTCTAACAATTATAGCATCAAAATTTTCAACTTCTTTTTTAAGCTCTTCATGAGTTATTTGAGTTTTCTCTATAACTTCATACCCAGCTTTTTTTAGTTTAGCTATGCCTTCCGCATCTATAGAGTCGCAAACTAAAATCTTCATTTTTAACACCTCGCTTCCTTCATATCTAATTTAGATTTAAAAATAAAGTTTGCGGTTAAAGATAAAGTTAAGCTCGAAAAGAAAATCATCAACAAAAGAATTATCGTTATAAATTGTTTTTGAAAATAGATTTCAAGCAAGGAAAATAAGGAACCTTCAAAAAGCAGAACGCTTAAAAAACGTTTTAAAAGGTTGAAATTAAATATTATGCCAAAAAAAGCTGTTAAAGCTGAAGCTAATAAACTTGCTGTTTCAATAGAGTTTCTTAAAAATAAAATTATTAAGGCTGAGGCTAGAATTAGGCTTAAGAAAAATTTAGAGTTCGGTTTCCCGCCTGAAGTTAGCTTAAATTTATTTTCAATAAAACCTATTAAACCGGAGGAGAAAACTGTTAAAAGCGTTAGATAAGCGATTGAAGCTAAAGGTTTATTAAAATTGTAAAGAGTTAAAGAGGAGAATAAAGTAGCAAAGCAAAAGCTAAACCTAGCATGAACCAGTTTTTCAGATTTAATAAAAATCAAGCTTGAAATTAAAGATAAAAAAGGTAGAATTTCTATTATCAACTTTTTTTCATTCGTTCAAGCTTCATTAAAGCACTTTCAGCGGCTAAAACTAAAACATCCCATGTTGGAGCCACAGGTGGAGCATAGCATGTTTCAAGCTCAGCTAAAGACTTTACTGTTAAGCCTTCTTTAATAGCTAAAGCTACAATATTTATTCTTTGCGATGCGCTTGATTCTTCGCTTATAGCTTGAGCGCCCATTATTTTCCAAGTTTCAGGATGAATTAAAAGCTTCATTGTTATTTTTTTCCCACCTGGATAGTATTCAGCTTTAGTTAAAGCTGTTGCTTTTCCATAAACAGGATCAGGTAAACCTTTTCTTTTCATATCTCTTGTCGTTAAACCAACAGATGCTAATTCAAACCCGAAAAGTTTTCCTGTTGTTGTTCCTAAAAGTGGTGGAAGCTTAACTTTTTTTCCAGTTGCATTTGCACCTGCTACTCTACCCATTCTTACAGCAGTTGTTCCAAGTTGGTACATTGAATAATCTCCGGTTGTAGCAGTTATATATTCAACGCAATCTCCAGCAGCATAAATGTCTCCTATACCAACATTCATGAACTCATCAACTTGAATTCCTCCTTTGCTCCCTATTTTTGCACCGATTTTTTTAGCTAAATCTACTTCAGGCTCCATTCCAGTAGCTATGAGGAGCATATCTGTATCTATTATTTTTTCACCGCTAGTTTTAATTTGTTCAACTTTTTTATCTCCTTTAATTTCAGTTATTGTTTCTCCTAAGATGAATTTTATTCCCTCTTCTTCAGCTTTTTTTCTAATTGGTTGAGCCATATCTGGATCAAGCAATGTTGATAATGGTTCAGGGCTTCTATGAATTACTGTTACATTCATTCCAAGCTTCATTAAAGCTTCAGCAGCCTCCATTCCAACGTAACTTGCTCCTAAAATAGTTGCGTTCTTAAATTTTTTGGCAGCTTCAAAAATTTTTTTAACATCCTCAGCTGTTCTTAACCCATAAATATTCTCTTTATTGTTTAAGTTTTCAAGGTTTGGATAAGCAGTTTTAGCGCCTGTAGATAAAATTAAACTATCAAACTTTAATTCTAAAAGCTTGTTTTCATCAAGTTTTTTTGCTTTAACAATTTTATTTTTTAAATCTATATCTAAAGCTTCAGTATTGAGAAGAAGGTTTATTTTCATCATTCCTTTTAAAACAGATTCTTGATGAATGATTAAGTTTTCTAGTTTAGGGATTACTCCGCTTAAAACGTATGGAAGACCACATTTAGAGTACTCTGGGAAGCTTTCTCTACATATTAATGTTATTTCAGCTGTTTTATCTGTTTTTCTAGCTTCTAAGGCAGCTGAAGTCCCAGCAGCTCCTCCCCCTATAATAACAATTTTTCTAGCCATTTTTATTTTCCCTACCTCTTGAAAGAAAGAAATTATAAAAAGCAATATTTATAACTTTTTCCTTAAATTATGAGTTTTAAATAATTTTATTATGGAATTGAAGTTGAATGTTCCTTCTTGCTTTACTAAATGAATGAGGGTAAAACGCGCTTATATATAGATATAGGCTGGTATATATTTATATCTAGTCAAAATAAATTTACCAAAGAGAAACTTTAAAAATAGAGTTAAGTTTATGTCTTTAATGAAAAAGTTTATTTATAGCTGTGGTTGGTTCTTCTTCTTTAAATAAAACTGAGTTTATAACGTTTAAAAAAGGCTTGTTAATTTTAAGTTTAAGAGTTTTTTCAGCTGCTTCAAAACCTTCAATTGTTAAACCTTTCATTTCGTTCAAAGCTTCTTTAACGCTTAAACCTTTTCCAATAAGCTCCCCAAACATTCTATTTCTTCCTCCTCTAGCTGTCACATCCAAATCTCCTAAACCTGCTAACCCATAGGCTGTTTTGCAGGATCCTCCAAAAGATTTTGTTAAATCAGCCATTTCACTTAAGCTTAAAGTTAATAAAGCTGCTTTAGTGTTAAAAAGGCTTTTTCCAGTTTTCTTTTCAATTCCATCGCAAAATCCTAACCCTATAGCATAAATATTCTTTATTGAAGCGCATATTTCAGCTCCAATAACATCTTTTGTTGAATAGATTTTATAGAGGGGGGTTTCAAAGGCTTTTTTGCATTTTTCTATTGCTTTAAAATTTTTTGAGGCGAAAACAACCATCGTAGGTACTTCTAAAGCAACTTCACTAGCTATTGATGGACCTCTAATACTCACTATCGAATGTTTTCTTTTAATTTTTTCTTTCACTATATTAGGTAAAAGCTTGATTTTTCCTTTTTCATCAACTTCAAATCCTTTTGATACAATCATTATTATGGCTTTTTTAGGTATGTAGGGGTTTGCTTCATCAATTATTTTTTCTACAGCATTCGATGAAACAGCTATCACAACAATTTCTGAGTTCTTTAAAGCTTCTTCAATTTGGTTTGAATAAAAAACTTTAATTAAATTTGGAATTTCAATTGGCAATTTAGGATGTTTTTTAAAATTAATTATTGAATTAACCGTTTCTTCATCATATTTTGTTCCCCAAAGATTAACTTGATTGTTATTTCTAGATAATGGGATTGTTAATGCTGTTCCCATTACTCCAGCGCCTAAAATGGTTACTTTCAAACTTAAATCACTTTATTTAGGCTTTAAAAAATAAGGTGGAGGGGGAATTGGTTAACTTTTAGTTTAACGAGCTATCACTACGCATTTGTTAGGGTTAAACCATAATCCTATTTTTTCTCCCACCCTAAAAACTCTAGTTGGCACATCTCTAACTCTTATTTCCCATTTACCTAAAGAAACTCTGTAATCGACTGAATCTCCTAAGTAAGCTACTCTTTTTATTTCTCCTTCAAAAACATTTATTCCTGACCTTTCTTTTGTTGGGAAAACTTCCACATATTCAGGCCTTATAGCTAGAGAGGCTTTAGTTCCCTTCTCGATTCTTCCACAGGTGACTTTTATTTTTAAGCCATCTTCAGATTCTAAAGTTGCATAACCTTCCTCATCTACATCAATTATTTTTCCTTCGATAAAACTTGATACTCCTATAAAGTCAGCTATAAATTTGCTTTCTGGTTTTTCATAGATTTCTGTTGGTGAACCTACTTGAATTATTTTTCCTTCATTCATAACAGCTATTCTATCTGAAATAACTAAAGCTTCAGCTTGATCGTGTGTTACGTAAATTGAGGTTATTCCAAGCTTTTTTTGAAGCTCCCTTAACTCAAATCTTACGGCTTCCCTTAATTTAGCGTCTAAATTGCTTAAAGGTTCATCAAACAATAATACTTCAGGTTCCATAACTATAGCTCTTGCAACAGCAACTCTTTGCTGCTGGCCTCCGCTTAATTGTCTTGGATATCTATCTTCTAAACCGCTTAATCTAACAAGCTCAAGGGCATTTTCAACTCTTTTTTTGATTTCCTCTTTAGGAAGTTTTTTTAATGTTAATCCAAAAGCTACATTATCAAATACTGTCATATGCGGGAAAAGAGCGTAACTTTGAAAAACCATAGCCATATTTCTTTTTTCAGGCGGAACTCCAACAATCGGTTTATCATCAATATAGATTTCTCCAGCATCAGGCTCAATGAAACCCGCAATAATTCTTAAAGTTGTGGTTTTTCCACTTCCGCTTGGACCAAGAAAAGTGAAAAATTCTTTATCTTTAATCTCTAAATAATCTATATCGCAAGCTACAACATTTCCATAACTCTTTTTTAAATTTTTCAAAACAATTTTAACCATTTTTAAATTCACCCTCTCTTTTTTATCTAGCCACTCCTGCTACATATTCAGCTTTTACATATTTCTCCATAGCTAAAACTATTGGAATTGATGGAAGCGTTAAAAATATGCTTACCGCAGCTGCAGCGTTAGGGGTAATATAGTAACCTCCTATATATTGATAAACTTTAACAGCTAATGTGGTTACGGTTGGGAACCCTACAAGCAGCGTTAAAACGAATTCATTTATAGACCAGGAAAAAGCGAATATTGCTCCTGCTAAAATTCCAGGAATAATATTTGGAACAAGAATTTTCCATATTACTTGCCATCTAGTTGCTCCTAAATTTCTAGCCGCTTCTTCCCATGCCGGATCAATGCCTTCAAAAGCAGCTGAAACGCACCTAAGCATATAGGGAGTTGCGCCAATCATATGCGCAAGTATTACACCCCAATAAGTGTTTCTTAAACCCCAAGCAGTATAAACGCTTAAAATGCTTATTCCAGTTGCTATAGCTGGAACAACTAAAGGGATTAAGAAAATATTTTCGAGAAGCCTTTTCCCAGGAAAACTTTTTGTTCCAAAAACGTAACCTGCTGGAATAGATATTAAAGCTGTTAAAGCAACAACTATTGGAGCTATTGTAAAGGTTTGAATAAAAGATAATTGAACATCAACAAGCTTGAAGAGAGCTTTAAACCAGCTTAAACCAATTTTTTCTGGCGCCCACCAATGTTCAGGAAACCATTTTTCAGCAACAGACCAAAAAACCACTACAACCATTGGGAATAAAACATAGAAAAGGAGAATGGCTGCTATAAAAATGTTTCCTAAACCTTTTGGGCTTAAAATCCAATGCTTTTTCATTTTCTACCCGCCATCCTCCTCATTAAAATTGTATAAACATAAGTTAATATTACAGCTGAAATAATGTAGATTACAGCGCTTACATACCCTTCTATCCATTTCCCATGCTCAACAACATCTTCATAAATAACTACCGAAAGATATTTTGGCCAGCTTCCACCTAAAACGAATGGAACTGAAAAAGCTCCAAAAATCCCAACAAAAATTAATATGCTTCCAGCTAAAAAGGCGGGTAAGGTTAATGGAAAATAAATTTTTCTAACAATAGTCCATGTTCCCGCGCCTAAATTTCTAGCCGCATAAGTTAAATCTGGATTAAGCGATTCTAAAGCGCCAAGCATTAAAGTTGACATAAAAGCTACATTCATCCAAACGTTAGCTATTATAATGCCTATGCCATATGGATCCCAAATAAGCCTTAAAGGTTGATTTATTAAACCTAAGGTTTTAAGAAAACCATTAACATAGCCATGAGATACTAAAATCTCCATCCACATGAAAGCTCCAACTAAATATGGTACGAAGAGGGGGCTTTTAAATAAAGCTGAAACAGTTTTTTTTCCTGGATAATCAACTTTAAAAAAGTATAGGGCTACAAGATAACCGAATATAGCAGCGATAAAAGTTGTTGCGACGCTGTTCCAAAAGCTGAACCAAAGCGATGGAATATAAACAGAGTTAGGTTGAAAAAACTCAAAATAATATTTTAAAGTGAATTCGCTTGGAGTTTTTGGAGTAACAGGGAAAAGCCCAAAGGATCTTACAAAAGTTAAGAAAATTGGGTATGCAAAAATAATTCCGTAAAAAATAAATAAAGGTGCAAAATATAATGCTAAGCTAATTTTTTTCAGTTTCTCTAGCAATTTTTTCATTCCTCATAAAAGAAAAATAAAAAAAGGGAGGTTTAAAAATTTTTACTTTCTAGCCACTTCATCAGTCCATTTTGACATAGCATCATACATGTATAAAGCATGCCTAAACCATAATGGTCTTTGAAGCATAGCATCCAATCCGCCTTCAGGCCACCAAACTTGAGCTTTAATATCTGCTGGAGCTTTCTTCCAAACCTCCGTATTAAGCGGATATACCGCCCAATCAGTAATAAGCTTCATTTGCACTTCCTCTGAAAGCCAGAAATTCATATAAAGCATAGCAGCTTCCTTATGAGGTGCGTACCATGGAATCATAAAGCCATCGAAGCCTCCAGCGCATATTGTTGGTTCAGGAATGTAAACTTTAATAACGCTCGGATCCAATCTACCAGCTTTTACTTGATCCCAAACAGTATCCATCCATTGAGGTTCAAGCCACACATCACCAGCAGCCAATAACTCTAAAGCAGCCATGTTTCCAGCCGGGTATTCTCCTGGATGATACATGTATTTTTCAAGTTCATTCAAGTAGTTCCATAAAGATGTCCAATTTTCTTTAGCTGGATTCACTTTACCAAGATCCTTCCAAGCGTATGTTTCATAGCCATACATCCAGTAGATTAAAGTCATTAGGAATGTGTGGCCGCTTCCACCTTTGTTTGGGTCGCAGTAAGTAAATCTTCCTGGGTTAGCTTTAGCCCAATCTAAAAGCTCATCTAAAGATTTAGGCGGGTTCGTTACTTTATCAGTTCTATATACAAAGCCTACTTGCCACCATACGCCTGGAACCATAGCTCCATAAGTTGGGAAGAAATCAGTTTGATACCATAATTCATATGGAACAGCTTTTGCATTTGGCAAAGTCGACATAACATCGTATTGCCATACTGTTCCAGCTTCCCAAGCGTCAGCGAATGGTTTAGACCATAAGAAGACCAAATCTACATCTCCAACTGTTTTTCCAGCTGCTTTATCAGCTTTTAATTTTTCAACTGTGCTAAACCAATCGCCATGGTGATACTCAACCTTTATTCCGTACTTAGCTTCAAATTCAGCTGATCTATCAAGGAAAAACTTTTTCATGAATTCATCGCCATAACCATAGAAAATAACGGTTCCCTCCTCTTTAGCTTTAGCCACTATATCATCCCATGTTGGCGAGGTAACTATTGGTTTAGCTTTAAGCTCGGCAAGCTCTTTTTCTAACGTTGCTACTTTAGCAGATTGAGAAAAGGCATAAATGTTTGTTATAAGCAATATAATGATTATGACTACTAAAGCCATTTCTCGTTTACTGGCCATTTTCCCTCACCTAAAATAATTTATATTCTTATAAACTATATAAAGCTTATGGTGTATTCATTAAAGGTATTACCTTATTTAAAAAAAAATGCGCAAACCAACTTTTTCAAAAAATATTTTTAAAAATAGGGAAAATATAATGAGTTTTAGCGCAAATAAATTTATTAAGTTTTGAGATGAAACATATGAAAAGCTTTATTGAAAAATTAAATTCAAAAGAGAAAGTTGTTATTGCGCATAGAGGCGCTAGCGGCTATATGCCTGAAAATACTTTAGCAAGCTTTCTTAAGGCTATAGAGTTGAAAGCGGATGCTATTGAATGCGATGTTCATTTAAGCAAGGATGGTATTCCAATAGTTATTCATGATGAGGAATTAAATAGAACAACTACCGGAGAAGGTTATGTAAAGGATTATTCTTTTATAGAATTAAAAAGGTTAAGCGCAGGTTATAAAAATCGTTTTGGAAATCAATTTAAAGATCAAAAAATACCTACCTTAAAGGAGGTTCTTGAAGCTTGCAAAAATAAGGTTGGAGTTGTAATTGAAATAAAAAACGGTCCATTTTTCTATGATGGAATAGAAGAAAAAGTTATAGAGGTAATTAAAGATTTAAATATGGAGGATTGGGTTATAATCTCAGCTTTTGATCATCAAACAGTTAAAAAAATTAAGAAATTAAATAAGGATTTGGTTACGGCTGTGATTTTTTCAGGATGCCCAGTTAAACCAACTTTAGATTGTTTACTTGCTTATGCAGATGGATTGCATTTAGAATGGTGTTATTTAAAACCAAATGTTATTAAAGAAGCTAAGGAAGACAATTTATTTGTTAATGTTTGGACAGTAAATAATGAGGAAAACATTAAGAAAATGTTTTTTATGAATGTTAATGGAGTAATTACGGATTATCCAGACTTAGGAGTTAAAGTTAAGCAGGGGATGAAAGCTTGAGCTTGGATTTTTCAAGTTGGAAGCATATAACCAAGCTTGATCCAGATAAGAAAAACACTAAAGAGATTATTCAAACAGTTTTGGAAAGCAAAACTGATGCTATAATGGTTAGTGGAACCCAAGGGATAACTAAAAGAAAAGTTGTTAAGTTAATTGATATGATTAAGGGTTATGGTAAACCAATAGTTTTAGAGCCTGTAAAAGCTGAAGCTGTAACATTTAAAGATATAGATTATATTTTTGTTCCATCAGTAATAAATTCTAGAGATAAATGGTGGATTATTGAAGCGCATGTAAATTGGATTTTAAAAATTAAAAAAAAGGATACCCCATGGGAAAAAATTGTTCCTGAAGCATATATAGTTTTAAACCCTAAATCCGCTGTAGCTAAGGCAACAAAAGCTGCAACAAATTTATCTTTAAACCAAATTGTTTCATACGCGATTTTCGCTGATAGATTCGCGAATTTCCCAATCGTATATATAGAGTATAGCGGAGTTTATGGTGACCCAAAAGTGGTTAAAGCTGTTAAAGAGGAGTTGAGGAAGGCTAAATTGTTTTATGGTGGAGGAATAGATAATAGAGAGAAGGCTGAAAAAATGGCTAAATACGCTACGATAGTTGTGGGAAATGTGGTTTACGAGAATTTAAACAAATTTAAAGAAACGATTGTTTAAAAAAAGGATAATAAATAAAAAAGTGAATGTTTCAACTAACTTTTGCAAATCTATCTTTCAATTTTTCCAAGATTTTTGGAAGAGTTGTATATTCCATTTCTTCAGGTCCTAACCTAGCAGGCATAAATTCGCCATGACGCCTTATATAATCTGTTACTTCATTAGCTATGGTTCTTGCTCTATCGAAAGCTGGATCTGCAAATAAATCTGCAGGCTCCTTTCCTTTAACCCCTATTAATTGACCATCTGAAACGTTAAATCCTAAGGCAACCAATCTTGGCGGTCCATCGAAGAGAGTGCATTTAGCATCCTTTAATCCTACAGGCATTAACGGGCCTATATGGGAACCCCTCATAAATCCTGCCACTAAATGCGGGAAACCAAATGGAACTAAAACTTCGCCTACCGCCGGTAACCCATGCTGGCATCTAACAATCATGCATGGATCATCTTTTCCAACATATTTACCAGCTATTAAACTTAATCTAGTTGTGCTTGAGACAGCAGCTAACAATTTATCTTTTGTTCTAAAAATTCTTTCAATTACGTAACGGCCTGTTGTACCGATTAATCCAAGCAAATCATACATTTCAGCTGGGCATTGCAAATCTACAATTTTATGCTCGATCACATCCATTACTCTAAAGGTGAAGCCTTCATGCATTGAAGGATCTATAACTAAACCTGCGGTTGAAGCTGGGTCAGCAAATATTTTAAATAGGGGAAAGTTGAAGGCGCCAGGTTCAGTTTTATCAGCTGCAAAAACAACTATTGGTTCGCTTTGCCTTTCAACAATTTCCATTTCAGCTACACCTGGACCCATACCTTTAATGTTTCCGCTGAAAGCTTCAATTAATAAATCTTGGCCAGCAGCATACAACTTGAATTTCTTTGATACTTTTTCTGTAACTTCTTTAAAGGTATTCCATGCTAATTCATGAATTTTAGGGTTTCCTTCGCCATGGTTATGAGTCATTAAAAGCTCAAGATCGTCTCCGCAATTAAAAACGTAGTAATCGATTAAGAGATTTTTCTTTTTGGCTTCTTCAAGAACTTCTTTAGCTAAATCTTTTTGCTCCTCTTTAACTATATGATGCCCTGCAACTGATCCTACATCAGCTTTAATCAAGCTGATTGTTACTTTTTTCTCAGCCATTTTATTCACCTTAAAATAAGTTTATAGCAAAAACTCCTTTTTAACTTTATTCATTTAGTTTTCTGGAAAACTTTTTAATAATCTACGCATAAATAATTTGGTTTAAAGAGGTGAAGTAATTTTGGTTTTTAAAAGAATTTCTACGCCTTTCATTCTGGTTAATTTTAAAGCTTATAGCGAGGCAACCGGCGAGAAAGCTTTAAATCTCGCTAAAATAGCTGAAAAAATTTCTAAGGAAACAGGGGTTTGTATAGGGGTAGCGCCTCAATTGATTGATTTACGCAAAATAGCTATAGGAGTGGATGTTCCAGTTTTCGCTCAACATGTTGACCCGTTTAAACCTGGCGCTTATACAGGTTATGTTACTGCAGAAGCTATAAAGGATGCGGGTGCTGTTGGAAGTTTAATAAATCATTCTGAAAGGAAAGTAAAGTTGGCTGAAATAGATGAAGCGGTGAATAGGCTTAGGGAGCTTAATATGACCTCAGTTGTTTGCGCTGACACCGAAAAAGCTAGCGCTGCAGTAGCCGCGTTAAATCCAGATATAGTAGCTATTGAGCCGCCAGAGCTTATAGGTTCTGGAATAGCAGTTTCTAAGGCTAAACCTGAGATCGTTAAAGATTCTGTAATGCTTATAGAACAGATTAATTCTAAAGTTATTGTTTTATGCGGGGCTGGAATAACTAAGGGCGAGGATGTTTCAGCTGCATTAAAGCTTGGAGCTAAAGGAGTTTTGGTTGCTAGTGGAGTTGTTAAAGCTAAAAATCAAGAGGAGGCTTTGCTTGATTTAGCTGAAGCGGCTAGAAAAAGCGAGTAAATAAAAGTGAGTTTAGATTTGCGGATCAAACCCGAATGCATTCAATGCTTAATTCAAAGAGGTTTAATAGAGATTCAAAAAGCCACAAATGATTATGAAGAAACGCTTAAAACCGCTATTAAATTTACTAAAGCGTTAGCTAAAAATTTAAATAAGAATTCTAATCCAAGCGAGTTAGGTGCTTTAAGAGAAGAAATTATCAAACGCGAAACCGGGAATAATGATATTTATAAATTGGAAAAGAGGCTTTCGAATAGCGTAGCTTTAAAGATTTTACCGATTCTTGAAGAAAATATTTCCAAGCTTGATAATGAGCTTTTAAGATTTAAAAAAGCCTGCTTTTATTCTGCTTTAGCCAATAACATAGAGTTTGATATTCCTGAGCATGCTTTTTCAATAAATGATTTAACAAAGTTTATTGAAAATGGGGAAATAGCAATTGATGAAAGCGAAAAAATTTATGAATTAGTTAAATCTGCAAGCAAAGTTGCTTTTTTTGTAGATAACGCTGGAGAAGTTGTTATAGATAAGCTTTTAGTTAAACAAATTAAAGATTTAGGTGTTAAATTAATTATTGCTGTTAAAGCTTACCCGATAATGAATGATGCCACTATAGAAGATTTAAAAGAAGCAAATTTAACCACGCTTTCAGATAAAATTTTAATTGTAAAATTGAATTGGGTAGGTTTCCCCTTAAGTAAATTGCCTTCAAAAATTAAAAGGGAAATCTTGAGTTCAGATTTGATAATTGCTAAGGGTATGGCTCATTATGAAGCTTTAAATGAAGAAGAATTAACTATTCCTATAGCTTATCTTTTGGCAGCTAAATGCTCTCCAGTTGCTGAAAGCTTAAAAGTGGAGAGAGGTAAAGCAGTAATTAAATTATTCAGGCCCTAAATCTTTAAAAAATGAAAATATAGCTTCTTTAAAGCCTTCCGCATACTCTTTTTTGCATACATAATCTGCTTCATCTTTTAATGCTTTTGGTGCATTAGCAACAGCCACTCCAAAACCAGCCTCTTTCAACATATCTATATCATTTAAATTATCTCCTATAGCTATTGTTTCTTTTATGTTTATTCCTGCTGATTCAGCAAGTTTTTTTAAAGCTTTTCCTTTATTTACGGAGCTATCAACTATATGGTATACTACACCGCTATCTAACATACGAGCTTCAACCCCGCTTTTTATTAAAAATTCATTAGCTTCATTTAAATCAAAAGTTCTTTTAACAAGCACATCAGTCTCTCTATATGGAGAGTTTACAATAATAATTTTATCTCCAAACTTTTTCATTAAAATCTTTAATCCTTCCTCAGCTTTTTCTTTGAAGCCTAAGAAAGTTTTTTTGAAGCCGTCCCATATTAATCCACCATTTTCAGCAGCTGCTAAACCGCATGTTCCTAAATATTTTGTTATGGCGCTTGTAACGCAAAAATTTCTTCCAGTTATTAGGAAAACTAAAATTCCTTTTTCTTCAAGTTTTCTTATAATTTCTACAGCTTTTAGATCTAGCATTCCCTTTTGATTTGTGATTGTCCCATCAATATCTAAAGCTAAAGCTTTAATGGTTCTTCACCTCTTAAACGATTAATTTTCCATTTTTCATAAGTGGTTCTCCATCAATAAATACTGAAGGCTTTTTAATAACGCAATCATAATGGATTAAGGCTGGAGCATCCTCATCATAGTTTGAGCCTATAGCTATATGAATTGTTCCTAAGACCTTTTCATCTTCAAGAACGTTTCCAACTATTCTGGCTTTATCGTTTAAACCTAAACCAAATTCACCTATATGCTTAGCGTTTTTAGAATATTCTAAAGCTTTATCTTTAGGTAAAATACCTTTTTCCGCAAGTTTAAATGGCTTAATAGAGGCTTTTCTAATTAAACGCTTTAAGGTTTCAGCTTCTGAACCGCCGGAAACTTTTTTTATATAACCATTTTCAACCTCAATTTTTATTGGAGATTTTAAAAGAAAAGTTTTCTCCATAGATATGCTTCCATCAACGATGAACGTTCCTTTAGAAGAGCCTACAACGGGGGAAATAAATATTTCTCCAGCTGGAAGATTTCCTCCTTTACCAAACCCGCTAAAATCTCCATCATCAACTTTAGTTTCTCTACCTTTAATGCTGAAAGAAAAATCTGTGCCATTTAAGGTTTGGATTTTAACTTCAGACGCGCCCTTCATAAACTCTTTTATTGCATGGCATCTCTGCTTTAACTTCTCATAGTTAATTGGTACAGCCTCTACAAATATTCTTTTTGTTATTCCTGGGCTCCAAACGGCTCTAATCTCTTTTTCAGCAAGTAAAAAATTAAATACGTTATCGTATTCTTTTCCATCGCTAGATAGTAAAGGTTCTTTTAAGCAAACTGGGTCTTTGCCTAATCTTTCATAGCTTATAGAGCATACCACCTGGGGAATTGAAGCGATTGCTTCTCTAACTTCAACATTCATATAATCAAAACTTGATTTTACAGGTTGAATCATTAAGGTGGGGTATGCGCCTGCTTCATTAAAAGCATTATATAATGCTTGGGAAATTTCTAAACAATCTTTTTTTGGATTTGTTATTATAAGGGTTCTTTCGCCTTTTTTAACTTTTAAAACTTTTTTTGAAACTGTTTTAGCCGCATCTAAAAGTTTTTTAGAATTCATTAAAATTTTCCTCTCCCTTTAAATTAATACTCTTTCTGGAAAGGAATAAATGTTCATTCTTAATTTTCTAATGAAGCCTATTAATGTAACGCCGAGGATCCTAGCAGCATTAATGCCGGACATTAATGGGGCTCTTAGGGAGGCTAAAATTGGGATTCCTGCTCTAGCAACTTTTAAAACCATATCTGCAGGTTGTCTTCCGGAAGAAATTAAAACAACTTTTTGAAAATCAACATTTTTTAAAACTGCCATCCCTATGGCTTTATCAACAGCGTTATGGCGGCCAACATCCTCAGAGAAAGCTTTTAATTCTTCATCTTGAAATATTCCAGCAAAGTGAGTTGCGCCTGTAGCTCTATATATTTCAGCTTTATTAATACATTCTTCAAGCATTTCTGAAATTTTAGAAGCTTTAACAGCATAGTTTGATTCTACAATAGGTTCATTAAGGTTTAATATTTGATTTAAAAATTCTTCGCTTGAAGTGCAAGCTGTTAAAATAATTTTTTTACTTAAAGTTAGATTCTTCCTGTTTTTTAATTCTACTTTAACGATTGAATCTTCAATTTTAATTTCCTTAGTTTCATTTATGCTTTTTATTATGGCTTCTCCAATCAAAAAACCTATTGTTAACTCTTTTAATTGGTTTGGTGTAGCCATTAATGTTGCATAAACCTCCCCATTCACATAGATTTTTATAGGTGTTTCAACAGCCACATCATCTAAAACATCTTCAATTAAATCTTTATTTAAATCAATTTTTTTTACAAGAGTTTTAAATGTCCGCATCATTTTTATCTTCCTTAAAATGCATATAAAACCTGTTTAAAGGTTATCTATAAATTTAAGTTTCACGCCGTTAAATAAATTTTCAAATTGGTGAAAAACATTTTGAAAGCCTTAGTCACTATTTCAGGTAGAGTTCAGGGCGTCGGGTTTAGACCGTTTATTTATCGGTTAGCCTCTAAAAAAGGTTTAAAAGGCTATGTTAGAAATAGAGATGGAGTAGTTGAGGTTTTAATTGAAGGAAACAAAAATGAAATCTTAAGTTTTTTAGAGGATTTAAAAAATGAAAAACCTCCATCAGCGATTATTCAAAACGTTAAGGTAGATTATTTAACTGGTGAAGAAGAGTTTAAAGAGTTTAAAATTGAGTTAAGCCCTTTAGAAAAAGTTTTTTCAGGTTCAATAGCCCCAGCAGATTTATCCATTTGCGATGAATGCATGAAGGAGCTTATGGATCCTAAAAACCGAAGATTTAACTATTTTTTTATAACTTGCACTAACTGTGGGCCAAGATTCACAATAATAAATGATCTTCCATATGATAGAGATAACACAACTATGAATAAATTTATTATGTGCAAGGAATGCGAAAAAGAGTATAAAAACCCTTTAGATAGAAGATTTCATGCTCAAACAATAGCTTGCTGGAAATGCGGTCCAAAAGCGTACTTAACTGAAGGCAATGGCGAACCATTAAATGTTGAAAACCCAATTTTTGAGGCTGGAAAATTAATTGAAGAAGGCTTTATTTTGGCAGTTAAAGGAAATGGCGGATTCCATATAGCCACTTCAACTCTTAACTCTAAACCGATAATTAAGTTAAGGAGGGTTAAGCATAGATCTCAAAAACCCTTCGCAATTATGGCTAAAAGCATTGAAGCTGCCGCTTCTTTCGCTGAAATTTCGCTTAAAGAAGCTGAATTGCTTAAATCACCTGCTAAACCAATTGTACTGCTTAAAAAAAGCGAAAATTATTATTTGGCTGAGGAGATAAGCCCCGGCTTAAATACGATTGGAGTTATGCTTCCTTATACAGGCTTGCATTTAATGCTTTTTAAAGATGCTAAGGAACCTGCTTTCGTTATGACAAGCGCTAATCCTCCAAATCAACCTATCGCGATAACTAATCAAGAGGCAATTGAAAAGTTTAGGGGGATAGTTGATTATTATCTTTTTCATGATAGGGATGTTGCTCAAAGATGCGATGACTCGGTGGTTAGGGTTGTGGATGAAGATTTAAGCTTTCTTAGAAGATCAAGAGGTTATGCACCTGAACCTATAAAAATTAAAGAAGTTAAAAGGTATAGTTTAGGGGTTGGTGCTGAACTTAATGTAACTTCCTGCATAATTCTTAAAGATAAAGCGTTTTTAACTCAGCATATTGGTGATGTTGAAAACCTTGAAACTTTAAATTTTCTTGAGGAAGCTACAAAAAACTTAATTAAATTAACTAAAAGCGAAATTGAATGTGTAGCTTGCGATTTGCATCCCACATTTAACACTACGCGTTTTGCTTTTAAATTAAGCGAGGAAATGAATATTCCTGTTTTTAAAATTCAGCATCATCATGCTCATATAGCTAAATTAATGGCTGAATATGGTGTAGATGAAATTGTTGGAATAGCTTGCGATGGATTTGGTTATGGGATAGACGGGTCGGCATGGGGTGGAGAAATTTTATATTGTTTTGGAAAAGAATTTAAGCGTTTAGGTTATTTAGAAAAACATTTAATGATTGGCGGAGATTCAGCAACCAAATACCCCTTAAGAATGGTTGCTGGAATACTAAAGGATGAAGAAGACTTTGAAGATTGGTTTTTAAGCAAGGCAGATTATTTACCTCATGGAAAAATTGAAGCTGAAATAATTTTAAAAGAAGCGAGAAAAAAGCATTTTCCTGAAACATCAAGTTGCGGAAGACTTTTAGATGCTGTTTCAGCAATTTTAGGGTTATGTTATGAAAGAACGTATGAAGGTGAACCTGCTATGAAGCTTGAGGCGGCTGCAGAGGGAGGAAGGAACGTGTTAAACCTTCCATTAAACTTTAAAGGAAACGTTATTGAAACAAAAAATCTTGTGAGAGAAGTTTTTCATTTAGTTGATGAGGAAAACATTAAAAATATAGCTTATTCAACTCAAGAGTATATCGCCAAAAGCTTAGCTGAATTCGCTGCATTTGAAGCTGAAAATCTTGGCGTTAAATTTATAGGTTTTTCAGGGGGTGTAGCAGCTAACGAGCATATTACACAAACTATAAAAAGAATTGTTGAATCTAAAGGTTTAAAGTTTCTTTATCCAAGAAAAGTTCCATGCGGAGATGGCGGGGTCTCCCTTGGTCAAGCTTACATAGCTGCTCAAATGCTTTAAACCCTATAAATAAAAGGGGAGCTAAGTTATGGAGAAAAATCTAGAAGAAGAATTAAGAGTTTGGGTTTCAGGATTTAAAAAAATAGTTATTTTAGGAATAGGAAACTCCATTAGAAAGGATGATTACGTTGGTGTTGCTGTAGCTAAACTTCTTAAGGAAAAAAATCTTTCAAACATTTTAGTTTTAGAGTGCGAAACTGTTCCAGAAAGCTTTACTAGCATAATAAAAGAGGCTAAACCAACTCACGTATTAATGGTTGATGCAGCTAATTTAAATGCAACTCCAGGCTTCGCAAAAATGATAAGCATAGATGAAATTAATGATTTTTCTCTTTCAACCCATGATTTACCATTAAGCCTTTTAGCTAAATTTATAGCTTATGAAACAAAAGCTAAAGTTGCCTTATTGGGAATTCAACCTAAAACCTTAGAGTTTGGAGAAGGATTGACAAGCGAATTAAGTGAAGCAAGCGAAAAGATAGCGAAAATTATAGAAAAAGTTTTAATTGAAGAGGTTTTTAACCAAGGGCCATTTTAAGCAAAATTAATAAAAGAAGAATTATTCCAAGCAACATGCCCATAACATTATAGTTTAGCACGCCTGTATGTGTTTTTCTAAATTGATTAACGAATTTAACTGTAACATTAGCTAAAAGATAGTTGAAGCCATCTATAGCTTTACGCTCTATATAGTTGAAGCTAAATTTGCTTAAGCCAATTGATGAATCCACGAAAAGCTTATAGTAAAGCCTGTTTATATACCAACGGTTGTAAAGGAAGCTCCAAAGAGGCTTTAATCCCTTTCCAACTATTTCCTTCGGGTTTTTAACTCCTTTAATATAAATTAAATATGCAGGCACAGCTCCCAAGAGAAGCATAACTATGGAGATGCTTGTAGTTATTAAAGTTGCTTGTTGAGTTAACGATGTTTCCGCGAGAGGCTCTGTGAAAGATGCTATTTTAACAGGTATTATTGAGGATAAAAATTTATAAAACAAATGTTCAAGCCAACCTTTTACATAGAAGCCTGTTACACCAAGCGTTATTGTTGCGGCAGCCATCAAAGCGTACGGAATCCACATTAAAGGTGAAGCTTCTTTTGGAGGTTTACCCTCTTTTTCAAGCTCAATGATTCTCTCGCTTTTTTCACCGAAGAACGTTAACCCAAGCATTCTAACGCTATAAAAGCTTGTTAACGCTACTGTTAAAGCTCCAAGAATAAAAAGCCAATATTTTCCAGCTAAAAGAGAGGATTCCAAAATCATATCTTTGCTCCAAAAACCACTAAAGAGAACTGGTACACCCATTAAAGAAAAGCTTGTTAAAGCCATGCTCCAAAAAGTTATAGGCATAAACCTTTTTAATCCACCCATATGATACATGAATCTTGATTCAGCTGCATGAATTGCTGCTCCAGCTCCAAGGAATAAAGCTGCCTTAAATAAAGCATGGCTCATTAAATGGAATAATCCTCCAGCGTACCCTATAGCAAACTCTGCTGTTGAACCTGCCACGCCTAAACCAATCATCATGTAACCTATTTGGCTAACGGTTGAGTAAGCTAAAACCTTTTTTATTTCGGTTGAAGCCATAGCTTGGCTTGCTGAAACAAAAGCTGTTAAGGCACCTATCCAACCTATAACATAAAAGAATAGTATTAAATTGTTTGGCATGCCATTTTGCCAAGCCGCCTCATAAAATATTGGGAAAACTCTTCCAACAAGGTATACTCCAGCTTTAACCATTGTAGCTGCATGAATGAGCGCGCTAACAGTTGTTGGACCAGCCATAGCATCTGGAAGCCACTCCATTAACGGTAGTTGAGCTGATTTCCCAATTGGACCAATAAAGAGGAAAACAGCTGCTGGAATTAAAACCCAAAGCGGAACCTTAAGAATAGCACCTTTTTGAAGCTCAATAAAGTTTAATGTTCCAGCAAAAGCTAAAATCATAAATATTCCAATTAATAAACCTACATCGCCAGCTCTAGTTGTTAAAAATGCTTTTAAACCGCAATGCGACGGGGGATAAGCTTCTTTTCCTTCTCCAACCCAGCATTTAAGCCAATCCTCCTTTGAATCTCTATACCAAAAGCCGATTAAAGCATAACTGCATAATCCAACGCCTTCCCAACCGAAAAGCATTTGAATAAAATTATTTGACATAACTAAAAGCAACATGTTGCCTATGAATAAATTCATGAAAAACCAGTATCTTGTTAAGCTTGGATCCTCCTCCATATATTTTAATGAATAAACCATTATGAGAAATGAGATCCAAGCTACAATATTCGCCATTATAATGCTTAATGGATCAATTATTACGCCAGCTTTAATTTCTTGAAGTATAGGGGCGCCAGGAACTAAAATCCATGAAGCTTGATTTTCAATTTGCTCTGGATGCTTTAGGTAGGGTATTAAAAAGCCAGCTGATAAAGCTGCTAGAAAAGAGAAAAACACCGCCATATAGTTTCTAAGTTTTGGATGAATTTTAGCGAATATTGGGGTTAAACCTGCTCCTATTAATGGGATTATCCAACATAACCAAGCTGGCCAAATAAATTCCTCACTCATAATTTTCACCATCCTCCTAACATGGCTTTGGCTGCTTTTTCAGCTAAAATGATAATGAGGCTAGGCATTAAACCTATTAAAACGCATATAACCGCTAAAACTAATATGGGTCCAACCATAAAAAGCGAAGCTTCAGCAGCTTTAACCTTAGGTGTTTTAATCATTATTCTTTGAAGAAGCCAAAGATAATATACCGCTGCGAAAATACTATTTAAAACCACTATCGTGCCTATAATATTCATAACGGTATTTTCAGGAAAACTGAAAGCGGCTAGAATTATGAATAATTTGCTCCAAAAACCGCTGAATGGGGGGACTCCAGCTAAAGTTAATAATCCAATTGAGAAGGAGCCGCCACTCCAAGCCATTTTACGACCTATGCCTTCAAGGCTTGCAATATCTCGGGTAGCAGCTTCATGTGTGAAGCAACCAGAACAGAGGAATAACATCCCCTTTCCAACAGCATGATTAAATAAATGGAATAAAGCACCTGTAATTGCAAAGGCAGCTGCGCTTAAAGCTACTAAAGGCTTTAAATTATAATATTCAAATAGGATATAGCTTCCTATTCCTATACCCGTTATAATATAACCTATATTCACTATGCTTGAGTAAGCTAAAAGCCTTTTAATATCCTTTTGCATAAGAGCCATGAAGTTGGCTACAGTAATAGTTAAAACACCGAAAACCATTAAAGTTAAGCCATAATCAAAGTTTACTGGATTAAAGAGCGTGAATAAACTTCTAGCTAAAACATAAACGCCAGTTTTAATTACTACACCTGAAAGCATTGCGCTTATTGAGCTTGGAGCGGCAGGGTGAGCGTCTGGAAGCCAGCTATGAAATGGAACAATTGAGGCTGTTACACCAAAACCAGCTATTATAGCTGCTATAACTATGTAAAATGGTATCTGAAGGTTTGTTGTAGACGATAAAGCTTCTCTCATCATTTTAAAGTTTACTGTTCCAGTTAAACCATAAAGCAGGCTTATACCGTAAAGCGCTATTAAAGAACCTAAGGTACTCATAACTAAATATTTAAAACCGGCTTCAACAGGTTCCCATCTATATTTTCTAAATGAAACAAGAGTATATGAGGCTATGCACATCATTTCCCAGAAAACATAAAGGTTAAAGAAGTCACCTGAAAAAGCTACGCCGATCATTCCAGCTACAAGAATTAATAAAAGCGCATAATACCTGTCAAGACCTGTGTCAACCTCCATATATTTTACAGAGTAAATTGAAACTAAAAATCCTAAACCGCAAAAAATAAACGCTACAAACAAGCTTAAGGAATCAGCGTATATTTCAACACCGCCCTTTATTGGGAGATAATTATCTAAAATAAACGATTGAACTCCATAACTTTCAATTTTAAAATAAAGCAATATTAAAGCGTAAAAAGCTGAAGCGAAGGCTAAAATTGCAAATAAATCTCTAAGCTTTTCAAATTTTATTTTCTCGCCTAAAATGCTTATTAAAGGCGTTAAAACTGCGCTTATTAATAAAATTGCTATCGGCTGCAAAACTAATGGTATACCCATTTTTACCACCTCAATCTTCTAATCTTCTTTAAATCTAATGTTCCATAATGTCTATAAACATTTATTACTAGCGTTAAAGCCACTGCTGCTACAGCGGCTCCAATAACTATAGAGGTAAAAACTATTGATTGAGCTAAAGAATCTACGACGCCATTTCTAAAACCTAAAGCTAAAAAGTTTAGGTTCACAGCGATAGTTATTATTTCTATCCCTATAATTGTTCTAATCATGTTTCTCATTGAAATTATTGTGTACAACCCTATGATGGTTAATACAAAACTGCAAACCATGTAAGCTTGCCAAACTTCCATTTTTACTCCTCCTCTTCCTCTAATTTTTCTATAGCAGCTTCTTCAACAGCTCCTGGACCTTTTTCAATTCTAAATAAAGCTGAAACAGCTGCTGCAGCAGCTAAAATTAAAAAGGCTTGAATTAAAATATCTAAGCCGCGATAAGACCATAAAAACTTTTCTATTGGAGGTTTCTCAATTAATGATGGAAGCGGAATTTTAAACAAGCTTAATCCAAAAGTTAAAATTAACGCAATTAACATTAGTATTAAAATAGCTGAAATAGCTTTATCCATTTCATTATTGTTTTTCATTTGATTCCCCTCCTAAGGTATGTAAAGCGGTTAAAAATAAAACTGTGACAGCTCCAGCATAAACTAAAAGCTGAAAAACAGCTATGTAAAACGCTCCAAGAACGTAAAAAATAATTGCGATTATAACGTTAGCAGCAGCAAAAAAGGCTATCGCCCTATTCAACTCTTTATATTGCGTAGCTAAAATAGAGAAGGTTATAGCTAAGATTATAAGCAGGTAATCAATTATTCCAGCAATCATACTTTTCACTCCCCATTTAAATCATAATCCTAACTAAAAACAATTGAAGAAGAGATATAGGCACTAAGTATTTCCATGAAAAATTAACCATTTGATCAATTCTTAACCTAGCGAATGCCGCTCTAATAACTGAAATTATAAGAAGAATAGCAACTGTTTTTATTATAAAGTAAATTGGGGATAAAACGTTTTCAAGCCCTGGAATAGTTGGTCCAAGGGATCCACCTAAATAAAATGTTGCAGCTAAGCCTGAAACATAAACAAGTTCAACATCCCTAGCTAATCTAAAAAGTGCGAGTTTTCTTCCAGAAAACTCTGTAATCCAACCAGCCACTATCTCTTGTTCAGCTTCAGGAATATCGAATGGAACCCTTTCCAGCTCTGCTTGCGCAGCGATAATGAATATTGCGAACCCTAATGCTTGAGGACCAAGAATAAACCACCATGAAGATTGCTTAGCCACTATTTCAGAAATCTTTAATGAATTTGCAGCTAAGGCTACGCTGGCTATTGCAAGAGTCATTGGAATCTCATAACCAAGCAGTTGGCTTACAGCTCTTTCAGCTCCAACAAAACCAAACCTGTTTAAAGATCCTAAACCAGAGAGAAAAACTAAAATGCAGAAAAGCGTCATTATAGCTACAGCCACTATAACATCTCCATTAAAGGAAATTATACCTGAAGTGTTTATAATTGGCAAAAGAAGAACCCCTGTTAACATTAAAGCTAAAGCTAGCAAAGGTGCAGATGTGAAAAATAGTTTATCAACTGCCGCTGGAGTAATATCTTCTTTTGAAAGAAGCTTGATAAAGTCTGCAAGGGGTTGAAGAAGACCAAATGGGCCTGTATAAAGGGGACCGACCCTATTTTGAAGTTTAGCATAGAATTTTCTATCTATCCATTCATAAAATAAGCTTAAAAATATTATAAATATAAAGCCTGGAAAAACAATTAGCTTAAGCGTATTCACAACTGTTTCTACAATCACCATTAAATTTTCCCTCCATTATTTTATCCACTTTTTCTTTCAACTTTAAACTCTTTTCTTAATGGGTATACGCCTTCAGGCCAATGATCTGGAAGAAGAATTCTTGTAAGATTTGGGTTACCTTTAAACTTAACTCCTAAAAGATCATGAACTTCACGCTCATAAATTATTGATGCTTGGTAAATATCAGCTAAACTATCCAGTTCAGGGTTATCCTTTGGAACAGAAGTTTTTATTGTAATTTCCATTCCAACTCCAAATAAATGGGGTAAAACCTCTATCTCCTTTCCAACATCAACACCAGTAATTGTTGAAATATGAGTTACACCTTTATTTTTGGCAAAGTATTCAATTACTTCTTTATAATGCTCTTTTGGTACAGTTATGAATATGCGTCTGCTTTTTTGAATTTTAGCTTCCTTAATTTTATCTTTAAAAACGTTTTTTAACTCTTCAATTAAGGCTTCTTCTATGCTTGTATCCACGCTTCCTAAGCACCTCCTATTTTCTTCTAGCCAAAACCAATAAGGCAATAAATATAACAGCTATATAGGATATACTTAAAGTTAAAATTAACGGTTGAATTAATGCAGGCAACCCCATAGATAAAATTATAGCCATCGCCACAACATCAAAAATCAAAAATAAAGCAGCATAATTATAAAGGTTAATTGATAACCGGGCCTTTTCTGGGGGAAGATCTTCACCGCAAGCATAAGGGGATAGTTTCTCTAAGTTAGGTTTTGGTTTTGGAGAAACAGCGCCTCCAATTCCATATATAATTGCAGCAGCAATTACCGAGGCTATAAACAAGGTTACAGGCGACCAAAGAATATTTTCTATACCCATTCATTTACCGCCTTAAGTTTTTTTACTAAAAATTAAAAATTATAGTATAAAAAACCTTCGTTTTTATTATTATTTTTTTCATAAAATTAAATAAATTATTGAAGTTAACAGATTCTAGGAACTGGATCGCCTAATGGTGGAGGTAAAACCCTTTTGCCTCCAATGCTTGTTTCTAATATTACGCCATTGAATTTTTTTGTAGCTTCCCCAATTATTTCAGCATTTTTACCTTCAGGATGCTTTCTTAATTCTTCAAGCACTTCCCCAGCTTTCTCAGGAACAACCGCGATAAGAATTTTTCCTTCATTTCCAACCTCTAAGGGATCTATGCCTAGCATTTCGCAAGCTGATTTAACGCTTTCTTTAATTGGAATTTTATCTTCATGAATTAAAATTCCAATTTTAGATTTTTCGCTCCATTCATTTAAAGCGTTTGAAACCCCACCTCTAGTTGGATCCTTCATTTTGGTTATTCCACCTACCTCAAGAAGATTTTTAATCATTTTATTTAATGGAGCAACATCAGATTCAATTTTGCTTTCAAATCCATAACCTTCTCTATAGGATAAAAGAGCTACGCCATGATCTCCAATTGTTCCAGAAACTATTATTTTATCGCCATCGCCAATATTGGAGTCTACAAGCCATTTAGAATTAAAGTTTTTTCTATATTTTTTCACTTCAGCGATGTTTTTTTCTAAGGCTTCGCCTCTTCGTCCTATACCGGAAGTATTTACAACAAATTTTTCTAAAGACCCCTTCTCCATAACCTTTGTATCGCCAGTAATAATGTACACTTCAGCTTCTTCGCAAGCGTTCTTCATGCTTTTAATTATTTTTTCAAAATCTGAAATTGGAAAACCTTCTTCAATAATGAAAGCTGATGTTAAAGCGATTGGTTCAGCGCCCATAACCGCTATATCATTTATGGTTCCAGAAACAGCTAAGCGCCCTATATCGCCTCCTGGAAAAAATAAGGGTTTAACCGTATGAGAATCTGATTTAAGAACTATACCTTCTATAACTGAAGCGTCATCTAAAGCTTCTAAGGGAACTTCAGCTTTGCTTCCGCCAAAATGTTTTACAATATAATCCTTAATTAGTTTTTGCATAATTACTCCGCCGGCGCCGTGAGCTAAAGTTATTTTATCTTCAAGCAACTTTTTCCTTCACCCTTTAACAACGAATCAACATTAAAAAAATAGAGTAAATAAACATATAAATTCAAGGTTAACTTATTGAAAGATTAAAAAATATTTATTTTTTTAATTATAACCCTAGGCTTTTCTTTTGGAGTTAAACGTTGTCCGCATTTATCGCAGTATTTAGCATTAATTGAAACTATATTTCCGCAAATGCATTTTCTTTCCATCGTTACAGCTTCATTATTGGTTTCCGCAGCATCCAATTCATTAAGCATTTTAGCAAGCTTGATTATGATTTCTTTTTCATTATCTTCATTCATAAATTTCAACCATGCCAAATTAATTGTTTTAGTTACTTTTTACTTTAAGTAATGTAAAAAGTTTTTGTTTAAAGCAGACGCCTTTTAGAATTTTTGAATGTTTTTGATATAGAAGCTTTGTAAACATCGAGTTTTTAAAAAAGGAAAGTTATAAAGGTATTTTAGTTAGTTTAAAAGCAAAATCAATAGTTAAGCTGGGTAAAATGATTAAAGGAGTTTTTCTTCAAAACTTTATGTCATATGAAAATGCATATATCCCTTTAACAAACGGGTTAAATTTGATTTGCGGCCCTAATGGCGCTGGAAAATCCTCTATTCTTTTGGGAATATCTATTGTTTTAGGGCAATCATATACTGAAAGAGCTAAAAAATTAAGCGAGTTAATTCGTTGGGGACAAGACGAAGCGAAAGTAACTTTAATTTTAAACAATAAGCTTGAGGATGGAAGAAGGCTTTTTCCTCAATTTAAAAATGAATCTATAGAAGTGGCTAGGGTTATTCGAAAAAATGGCGATTACAACTATTTTATTCAAGGTAAAAGATTTTCGAAAAATGAAATTTCTTCAACATTTAGAAAAATTGGGTTAAATCCAGATAACATGTTAATAATTATGCATCAACTTATGGTTGGAAAATTTAGTTTAACAAACCCTCAAGAAAAACTTAAAATGCTTGAGGAAGCTGTGGGTTTTCAATCTTATAGGGAAAATGTATTAACTGCGGTTAAACGATTAAGCGAATTTAAAAGCGAGGAAGAAAAATTACTAAATTCTCTTGATTCCGCAAAAGCAACTTATGAATTCTGGAGAAGAGAATATGAAAAACTTTTAAAAAAGCAAGAGTTAAACTTAAGGCTTAATGAAGTAAACAAAAAAATTGCATGGTTAAAAGTTAAAAGAAAAAAAGAAGAATTGTTAAACCTGCTGAAAAGAATAAATGAATTAAAAAGCCAGAAAATTAACGTTGAAAATGACATTAAAAGTTTTTTAGAAAAGATTGATTTTGAAGCTTTAAAATATAATGAAAGGCTTAATGAAAAAACGTTTAGAGAGGAAGAGTTACTACGGTTATTTAAAAATGAAGCTGAACTTAACGCTAAATTAAAGTTGCTAAATATTTTGCTTGAAAAATTTCCTTTAGAAGCTTCAAAAATTGCCTCAAAAATTTTTGATGAAAAATTAACTGGTAACAACATTTATGAATTAAAAATTAAATTAGAGGAGGGACTTCAAGGCAGCAAAGCATTTATAGAAGAATGCAAGTTAAAGCTGAAAAATTTAAATGAGCTAATTAATGAAAGCCAATTAAATTTAATTGATTTTAAAGTTAATCTTGAAGTGGAAAAGCGCAAAATAGAAATGTTAAATCAAGAAATTGAAAAAGCTGAGATGTTAAGGCTTGTTGAGGAGGAGGAGCTTAAAAAGTTTTTAAACGAAGCTGAAAAATTGGGGTTAGAAGTTAATGTTGAAAAAAGGTTTCCGGAGCTGCTTTTAGAAAAGAAAATAATTGAGGAGCAATTAAAGATTTATTCAAATATATCTGAAAATGTAGAGGAAGTGTATGAATCTTACGCTAAGCTTTTTGAAAAGTTAAAGAGCAAAGCTGAAGAGGTTTTAAGAAATAAGGAAATGGTTCAAAAAGAATTAAAGTATAGAGAAAAATCATGGGCGAATGTATTAAAAAGTTTTTTAAAAAAACTTTCGGAGGATTATAATTTTATTTTATCTTTTTTAGGCGGAAAAGGAGAAGTGAAATTGATTAATGAAGATAACATTGAGAAAGCTGGTTTAGAGATTTCTGTTGGATTTAAAGGGAGATCGCCCAAACCTTTAGATTCTTTAACGCAAAGCGGTGGAGAAAGAAGCATAGCTTTAATTGCTTTTCTTTTAGCTTTGCAAAGGAATGTTTCAGCGCCTTTTAGAGCTATAGATGAATTCGATGTGCATATGGATCCAAAAAATAGAGAAGCAATAACGGAATTAATTATTTCAAGCTGGAAAAGCTGCAAGGAACAGTATTTAGTTATTACACCTGGAGAAGTGCATATTCCAAATAATGATGTTCATGTAATAGTTGTTCAAAGCGTTAAAGGTTTATCTAAGGTAAGCGAGTTAAAAAGAAATGAAAGCTAAAAAAGCTGTTTTAGATATTCTTAAAACTTGTAAAGCTGTAGAAGAAAGAAGGTTAAACCCTTTTTTAATAGATTTCCAAAGCTCAATTAAAATTTTGAGAGAATATTTAGCTTCATGCAAAACATTAAACGATTATTGTTTAGATGCTAAAGCTTTAAATGCTTTAAGTAAGGTTGTAGAGTTTCAAAATGCTCAATTAATTTTTCAATCAAGCAAGCTTTATGTTAATCCTGAAGCTTTAAAAAAGAAAGTTTACTCCTCAAGCTTAGAGGTTTTAGCTAAGGCTTTTCTTGAAAATTGGCATCCAATAGTGGAGTTGGAGCAATTAACCATTCAAAGCATTATTAATGGTTTAATTTATTGGAGAAAGATTTCGTTTTATCAAAAACATAAAGCAGTTAAATCAAATTTTGAATATCCAACAATTATCGAGGAAAAACAAGCGTTGAAAGAAAGCGAAAAACTTTCAAGCTTAATGGTTAAACTTTGGAGGGAAATGATTGAGTTAACTAGTAAAGATGAAAAAATAGATTATTGGGTTTTTATTTCTAAAAATGATTTTTCAACAACCGTTAAAAGAGCTTATATAACAAGCTTCTTAATTACTTATGGATATGCTTCTTTAATCACATGTGAAAATAAACTTTATTTAATTCCAAATAGAAATATTGAAAAAATAAATTATGAGGATTCAACTGTTAGCTTTCCAATTTCAATTAAAAAGGGGAAGCTTTAAATTGGAGAGAGAAAAGTTTTATTCAAACAAAATTAAAACAGCTGTTCATCTAATATTTTTTAAGCGAGGAAAAAAACCTGGAGTAAAAGAGTGGGAATTAAAAGAGAAACTTGGAAAAAACTATATTGAAGTTTTAAATCAATTAAATGAGTTTTTGAAAGAATTAGACTTGGAAGTTGTTAAGATTAAAGATGAATTTTCTCCTGAAGAATCTGAAGATAGATATATAGCGCGTTTAAAAGGAAGCTTAAATTTAGCTGAAGCTAAACTTTGCGGTTGGAGAATAGATAATTTAGCTGCATTAGCTATTTCATTATCCTACTTAATTAGCAATCAAGGCAAAGTTTTAAGAAAAGAGTTAGAGAAGCTTTTAGAAGAAAAAATTGGTAAATGGAAAACTTCAAGCTTAATTGATTCATTTATTAAGACAGGCTATTTAAATGAGGATGAAGAAAAAGTTATTTCGATTGGTTGGAGAGCAAAAGCTGAAGTTGATTTAAAAGAATTAATGAAGAATATAATTGAAGCTTAAAGTGAGTTACTGAAATGAGCTATGTAAGAGGAAAAGGATTTAAAAAAACTGAAAAAGCTTCTGAAGCTTTAAATAAATTAAAGGCGAATGTAAAATTTAAGCCAAGCTTTGAAGAGGTTTTGTTGGAGGATGCTTATGGTAGGGTTCTTGCTGAGGATGTTGTTTCTAAAATTGATGTTCCAAATTTTGATAAATCAGCTATGGATGGGTATGCAGTTATAGCTGAAGATACATATGAAGCTTCTGTTTTTAATCCTATTTCATTAAAAATTGTTGGAAAAAACTATATTGGTGAGGAGCCTAAAACTCACCTAAATCATGGAGAAACCATTGAAGTTTATACAGGTTCACCTTTACCAAAAAATGCTAATGCAGTAGTGTTGCTGGAATGGATAAAGAAAATAGGCGAGGATTTAATAGAAGTTTATCATCCTGCTCATCCATGGGAAAATGTAACTAGAATTGGGGACGATTTAAAGCAAGGAGAGGTTGTGTTAAAAAAAGGTGTTAAACTTCTTCCTCAAGATATTGGAGTGCTAAAAATTTTAGGGTTAGAAAAAGTTAAGGTTGTTAAAAAACCGAAAATAGCTTTAATATCTACAGGAGATGAACTTGTTGAATCAATTAAGGATTTAAAACCATTTAAAGTTATTGATGTTAATAAACCAATTTTATCAGGTATGATTATTGAATCTGGTGGAGAACCATTAAATTTAGGTTTGGTTAAAGATGATTTTAATGAAATAAAAATGAAAATTAAAGAAGCCTTAGAAGAAGCTGATATGGTGATTTTAACTGGAGGAACATCCGTTGGAGAGAAAGATTTTGTTCCGGATGCGATTAACTCTTTAGGTTTTCCAGGGGTTGTTTCTCATGGATTAGCGATTAGACCTGGAGGAGCAACATGCTTAGGTGCAGTAAATGAAAAACCAATTTTCGGTTTATCAGGTTACCCTGTAGCAGCAATAATAGGTTTTAACCTTTTTGTTAAACCTTTAATTCAAATGTTTTTAGGTTCATTTGAGGATTTAACAGTTAAAGTGAAAGTGAAGGTTATAAGAAGAATCCCCTCTCCTCCAGGAGTTAGATCTTTTGTTAGGGTAATCGTTAAAAAAGTGGGAGAGAATTATTTAGCTGAACCTGTTTCTACTTCAGGTTCAGGAATTTTATCAAGCATGGTTAAAGCAAACGCTATTATAGAGATTCCTGAAGAAAGCGAAGGCATAGAAGAAGATGGGGAAGCTGAAGCTTGCTTATTTAGAGCTATCAAGGAGGAAGAGGCATGAGTTTAGATAGAAAAATATTCAGAAAACTTGTTGATGTTGAAGAAGCTGAGGCGATTATTGCAAATTTTTTATCTTTAAAACCTTTTGGATGCGAAGAGGTTTTGTTGGAGGATGCTTATGGTAGGGTTCTTGCTGAGGATGTTGTTTCTAAAATTGATGTTCCAAATTTTGATAAATCAGCTATGGATGGGTATGCAGTTATAGCTGAAGATACATATGAAGCTTCTGAAGTGCATCCAATAAAACTTAAGGTTAAGGGTAGAGTTGAGGCTGGTGAGGCGCCTAAAATTGAAGTTTTTAGGGAGGAGGCGGTTGAAGTTTCTACTGGAGCAGTTATCCCTAAAGGCTCAAACGCTGTTGTTATGGTTGAATATACAAAAGAAGTTGAAGGTGAAATTGAAGTTTTTAAATCTGTTCGTCCTGGAGAAAACGTTATTGCTGTGGGTTCAGATATAATGATGGGTGAAACTGTTTTAAGAGCTGGACAAAAATTAACATTTAGGGAAGTTGGGGTTTTAGCTGCTCTTGGATTAAAAAAAGTTAAAGTTTACAAAAAACCTATAGTAGCGTTGATTTCAACTGGAAACGAGTTAGTTAATCCTGGAGAACCGTTAAGTTATGGAAAAATTTATGATATAAATTCTTATTCTTTAAGAGGCGCGTTAATCGAGTGCGGAGCTCAACCAATCAACTTAGGAGTAGCGTCAGATAATGAAAATGAAATAAAAATGAAGGTTAAGGAAGCTTTGGAAAAAGCTGATGTAGTGATTACTTCAGGAAGTACTTCAGCAGGTGTTGGAGATGTAATGTATAAAGTAATAAATGAGCTGGGTAAGCCAGGTGTAGTAATTCATGGTTTATCAATTAAACCAGGTAAACCAACTATTGTTGGAATAATTAAAGAAAAACTTATATTTGGTTTGCCGGGTTATCCATCTTCAGCTGCATCAATATTTAATGCTTTAGTTAAACCAATTATTTTAAAGTTAAGCGGGTTAAAAATAGAAAGGGAAACTTTTATTAAAGCTAAGATGCCTTTTAAAGTTTTTTCAGCTAAAGGAAGACGGGAATTCATTTTTGTTCACTTAGTAAAATCTAAAGACGGTTACTTGGCTTATCCTATTATTTCTGATTCAGGTGCTATTTCATCGTTTGCTTTAGCGGATGGATATATAGATGTTCCAGCCGAGATAGAATTTATTGAGGAAAATGAAGAAGTTAACGTTCATTTATTTAGCTCAAAAATTGAGGTGCCGGAATTAATTTTTATTGGAAGCCATTGCATAGGTGTGGATTTAGCATTTTCTTTAATGCAAAAGAAAAATTATGTTTCATCTTTTAAAATAATTAATGTCGGATCTTTTGGGGGGTTAAAAGCTGTTGAAAGAGGAGAAGCAGATTTAGCTGGAATCCATCTGCTTGATGAAGCTTCAAAGGAATATAATTTACCCTATTTAAAGAAGATGAATTTAATTGGGAAAGCTGCTTTGGTGAAGGGTTATAGTAGAAAGCAAGGTTTTATAATAGCTAAAGGAAACCCTAAAAAAATAAAAGGTTTTGAAGATTTGTTTAGAAGCGATATAACTTTTATTAATAGAAATAAGGGTTCTGGAACAAGAGTTCTCATTGATTTAGGTTTAAAGGAGGCTGCTAAAAAACTAGGCATATCTTTTGAGGAGGCTAAACTTAAAGTTAAAGGATACAATATTGAGGCTAAAACGCATTCAGCAGTTGCTTCAGCTGTGAAATACGGTAAAGCAGATGTGGGAGTGGGAATAGAATACTATGCTAAACTAAATGATTTATCCTTTATTCCCATATCTAGCGAAAGCTACGATTTCATCATATCTATAGATAGATTAAATAAGGAACCCATAAAAAGGTTTTTAGCGGTTTTGCAATCTAAAGAGTTTCAAAAAGAGTTAACTGAGAAATTTAACTTTATAATTGATAATACTGGAGAAGTTATTTGTTAAGGTTTCCGCAAACTTTACACTCATTGTTTTTTTCAATTTTAATTTCATTAAATTCCATTTTTAATCCATCAAAAATTATTAATCGATTAACAGTTAACTCTCCAATACCTAAAACAAGCTTTATAGCCTCCATTGATTGAAGAGCAGCTATAACTGCTGGTGTAACCCCAACAACTGGAAATTTTCCCTTATAAAAAGGAATTTTTCCATAAATGCATGCTAAGCAAGGTGAAGATCTAGGAATAATGGTGGTAAATCGTCCTTCAAACCCTTCAATTGCGCCATGAACCATAGGAACACCATTTTCAACACAAGCCTTATTTAAATAGAATCTAGCTTCAAAATTATCTAATGCATCAATAACTATGTTAAATCCATCAATTAATTTAGAGGCATTTTCTTCGGTTATAGTTGATTTTTCCACTGCAATTTTTACTTTACCATTAATTTTTTTTAGTTTCTCCTTAGCGGAATCCACCTTAAATTTTCCAATATCTTTTTCCCAATGAAGAATTTGCCTATTTAAATTGCTTAATTCAACTTTTTCATTATCAATAAGCTTTATTTCTCCAATACCTGCAGCAGTTAAGTAAAGAGCGGTTGGACAACCTAAGCCTCCAACCCCAGCTATAACAACTTTAGCGGATTTTAGCTTAAGCTGTCCTTCTTCACCCCAACCTTTAATCATCATTTGCCTATCATAACGAGTTTTTTCTTCTAGGTTAAGCTTCATTTTTAGGCTCCAGCTTTTCTAGCATTATTAATTCCAATTGCAATATTTTTTAAAACTTGAATTTTTCCTTCGCCTTTCCGTTCAACTATAACATAACCTGTTTTATTCCACCATTCTTTAGGTAAAGCTGCATGAGGGACAGCTGCAGGATTTAAACCAAGCTTTCTCGCAGCTTCAATTATTTCTTCAAGCTTAGGAGATTCTACTGCTAGTTTTTTCGGTATTTTTCGGCCTTCTCTTCTAGTTTTTTTAGAGTCGATGTTAGCGGGCCAAACCACGATTTTTCCAGGTTTTTTCACAGCATTTATCCATCCAAAACTTTTTAACTTTTTTCAATAAGCACCGCGTTTACCACTCCATTTTGACCAGGCCTAGAAGTTACTTTAGCTAAACCCAATTCAGTTTCAATTATGGCTCCCTTAGTTAAAACTCCTCTTCTTTCATAATCTCGATTAGCAGGATTTTTTACAACCTTTTTTATTTTAGTTTTTTGAGATTTTCCAGTTTTAGGGTTAGTTACATTAGCTGCATCGCAAGATAAAACTTTAACTTTAATGCTTCCGCCTCTGCATCTTTCAATTTTCAGCCTTTTTTCTCCTATTTTAGTTTCTACAGGGTTTCCACCCATTTCATAAGCTCTTTTACCTCTATAAGCTTTTTTCTTTCCACCAGTTTTCTTTCTTTTATGCAAATCGCCATGCCATTGAGGCAACTTTTTTAATATCCTCCTTAAATTTTCAAAAACTAATTACGCAATAATTAATTAACTTTACTATTTTTAAATTTTAAACCGGTTTAAATAGTTAAGCATCAACGTAAATATATAGCCTAAATGTATAGAGAGAAAACATTAAATATTTAAATAGAAAACATTTTATTTAGGTTTTTTTCAGGTTAAAACAGGAGTGCGAAGAGGGGGAAACGAGAGGCGTGAATAAAAAAAGCGGCTTAACAATTAAAACTGAAGCTTACACTTCAAGAAGCTGTTTTAAATTAAAAGGGAAAGGCGAGTTAAGCTATGAATAAATGCAAGTATTGCGGTTGCTCCTGCAATGAAGATTTTTGTTGCGAAGAATGCAGGCATAAATATTGGCTTATGCATATTCTTGATGAAACTTAACCTCTTTCATGTTTAAGTTGATTTTGAGTTAACTCTGAAAACATTTTCATTAATTGTTTCTTCATAATTTTAATATCGTAATTCAAGTTAAAAGCATCAGCAAAAGCTGTTGTTGTTCTTAAAAGTTTTGTTTTACCCATTTTTTCTTCATGAATAAAACCTAGCTCTTTTAATGTTTTTATATGGCCATAAGCATGCTTTCCCCTAACTTTAGCTACATAAGCTTTAGATATTGGTTGTTTATAAGCGATAAAAGAGAGGGTTTTTAAAGGTCCTGAAGAAAGAATTTTTCTTCCGCAAAATTTTCTAACTTTATATAAATATTCAGGTTTAAGCTTCATCATAAATCTTCCATCTTTAAGTTTAAAAATTTGAATTGCGCTTTCATCTTCTTCATAACGTTTAATTAAAACTTCAATAAGTTTTTCAATTTCTTTCAAGCTTTTTTCATTTAAAATTGAAGCTAAAGATTTTAATGTTAAAGGTTTTCCAGAAGCATAAAGAGCTGCTTCAATTAAAGCCATTTTTTGTTTTTCTTCTTGAGGCAAAAACTTAACCCTTTCTTCATTTTATTTTAAGGCAATAAAATTTTGATATCTTTATTTTCTTCATTTTCTTCTTGAACAATAATTATTTTTCCTTCATTAGCTAAAAAAAGAAGCATAAGGAAATATCTTATTACTTGAAGCAATGATTCACCTTGAATAAGCTTTGTGAAATATATTGGTTTACCATTTTCAGCTTTAGAAGTTAAAGTAATATAAAACTTGTTTACATAATCCTTAATGTTAAGCAGAAAATCATCTAATTGCTCTGTTATGAATGGGGGCGATAAAAATTCATTTTTAACTAGGGAGATTTTCTTTTCTTTTTCTAAAGCGTTTTCTAAAGCCTTTATTATTTCAGATATTGAAATGGGGGCATATTCAAATTTTACTAATGGCGGAGGCAATGGAGGGAGATCCGGTTCTTCAGGTTTAGCTGGAGGAGGTTTAGGCAGCTCCTCCATTTCAAGAATATGCTCAGACTTCATTCTATGAATTATTGAAGAAGATAAGAGGGCGATTCCTGAAGCTGGAAAATCGATTTCTCCAGCTTCCTTCATTTTATTTAAAAAACTTTTTAAAAGCTCTGTTAATTTAATTTGCCAAGGCCTTAACTTATCAAGCCTTAATATATCGAAAAGAATTGAGAAAGGCGGTTCAAGCCAAAAAGGTTTTTCCATATTATTTTTTAACCTCCTGAATTGGAAGAGAAACTATTTGGGATGCTCCTCTTTGAATAAAAACTCCATAAACATTATGCGCCTTAGATATAGTAACGTCCTTTAATGATATTACTATGAATTGCGCTCCTATAGATTTTTCTCTAAGAAGCTCCGCAAGCTTGCTTGAATTTAAAGCATCCAAATGCGCATCTACTTCATCAAATAAATAGAAGGGCATAGGTTTTATTGATTGCAAAGCTAGAATAAAGCATATTGTGGCTACAGATTTTTCTCCTCCGCTAGCGCTGTTAACGCTTAACTCAGCTTTACCAGGAAACTTTAAAGTCATATCTACTCCACCTCTAAATGGATCTTCAGGATTTTCTAAAACAAGTTTTCCAAAACCGCCATTAGATATTTTAGAGAAGATTTCTTGAAAATTCTCATTTACCTTATTGAATGCTTTAGTAAAAGCTTCAAGTTTTTCCCTATCTATTTCTTTAATAAATTTTATTATTGCTTCTCTTTCTTCTTCAAGCTCATTTATTCTAATTGATAACTGTTTATAATTGTCTTTATATTCTTTATAATGGGCTTCAGCAAGCTCGTTTACAGCGCCTATTTCTTCAAGTTCTCTTTTTAAAATCTTAATTATCTCCTTAGCTTCTTCAATGTTTTCTCTAGGTTTTAAGGGTTGCATATACCCAAGTTTATTCAACTCTTTCATCAAAAATGAGATTTTAGTTTGTTTTTCCCTAATTTTACCTGAGGCTTCATTAATTAAAAGGTTTAAATTATATAAAGATTCTTGAGATTTAACCAGTTTTTCTTCCATAGTTTTTAATTCAAGCTCAAGCTTTTCAAGGTTGATTTTTAGAGATGATAAGTTTGAAGCAAAAGTTGTTTTTTTCTTTTCTAAAGATTGAAGGTTTTCTTCAGCTTTAGTTAATTCGGATTGAAGAGAAGTTATCTCGTTTCTTCGTAAATCAACCTTCTTTTTTAAATCTTCAATTTGATTAATAATTTGGATTTTTTCTTCATTTAAAGCGTTTGATGTTTCTTGAATTGAAGAAAGTTTTGTTTCAACTGCGCTTAAAACCTTTTGTAAATTGGTTAATTCTTCATTAATTTTAGCAAATTCCTCTTCTTTTTCAGAAAGTTTAAAAGCTTCTATAAATTTTTCAAGTTTCTCTTTTTTCTCTATTAAAGATTGAATTTTAAATTCTAAATTCTTTTTTTCTAAAGAGAAATTATTTAAAGCAGTTTCTTCAACTTTAATTTTATCTTTTAACTGTTGAATTTTTTCTTCTAAAATTGTTAACTCCTTAAAGTCTTGCGTTAAAGGTGCTTCAAGCTTTGTTTTATCAGAATTTAAAAAGGTTATTTGATTTTCCAATTTTGTTTTTTCATTTTTTAACTTTTCAATTTCGTTTTCAAAATCTTCCATTTCAATTTTTCTTTGATTAACTATTTTTTCTAAGCTTTCAACTATTCTCTTAAGGTTTTTAACGCCTTTAATTTTTTTACTGATAGATTCTATATTTACGGGCTTTCTGTAATATCCTCCTTCAATTGCTCCTTCAACTTCAATTAAATCTCCATCCAAATTAACCAATCTAACTCCTAATGAAAAATTTGGTTTCTCCTCATTTGTTATAACAGTGTCTCCAAAAACATAGTTTACAGCAGCTTCAATTTCTTTTGGGTAGTTAATGATGCTTTTTAAAGGCTTGAAAACAGATATTTTATTAGGGGAAGAATTTTTGGGAAGAATCTTTAATGGAAGAATTTTTACTCGTCCAAGTTTAGCTTCTTTAAGAAGAGTTAAACAAGCTGCAGCTGCTTCTTCATCTTCTACAACCAGCGCATCCAACCAGCCTGATGAAGCGGCTTCAACAGCTTTTTTATAGGCTTCATCAAATTTAATTAGGCTTCTTAATCTTCCATAAACCCCTTTTAAAGCGCCGGTTTCAACCATTGCTTCAAGCTCTGATAAAGCTAATTTATCTGGAAAAGCTTTTTGAAGCGTTGATTTTTTAGTTTCAAATTCTAAAAGAAAGTTTTTAGCTTTTTTTAAAGCTTCTAAAGCTTTTTGAAGCTCTTTTCGTTTATTTAAGATAAGCTTTTGAGATTCATCTAGTTTACGGTTTATTTCAACTAAGGCTTTTTCTTTTTCATTTTTAACTTTAATCAAGCTTTCTCTATAAGCGTTGGATTTAGAAATGGATGAGGTTAAACTGTTTTTTCTAGCTTCAAAACTACTCAATTGATTTTTTATAAGCTCAAGTTTTTCCAATCCAGATTTAATTTCGCTTTCAATTTTAACTTTAGCTTGAAGCGTTTCATTTAACTCTTGATTTAAAGAGTCTCTTTCTTTTAAAATAAAGGAGAAATCTTTTTTAGCTTGATTTAAAACGTTAGCAAGCTTTTCTTTTTCACCAGTTTTTTCTTGAATAGTTTTTTGCAAATCTTCTTTTTTAATTGATTGAGTTTCAATTTCCTTGGTTAACTTTAAAATTGTTTCTGAAATATGCGTTAATTTTTGTTCCAAAGATTTTTTCTGTTCAATTAAAGATGCTGATTCATTTATTTTAGCTTGAGTTTCAGCTTTAAGCTTCGCTATTTTCGCGTTTAATTCTCCAATAGATTTTTCTAAATTTAAAAGGGTTAAGTTTCCTTTTTCTAAATCCTCTTTAATTTTTTTTATTTCAATTTCAACGCTTAATTTTAATTTTGTTAATTCATTTTTTTCTTTTTCAACCTCGCTTAATTTTTGTTTTTCTTTTTCAACTTCAACTTTAAATTCTTCAACTTCTTTATTTAATTTAATTAACTCGTTTGATGTAATTTCAGCTTCAAGAAAGTTTATTTCATTTTTTAAAAGCCTGCTTTTAAGAAGGTTATTTCTTTCTCTTCCTAAGGCTTCAAGCCTATTTTTAACTTCATCCATTCTAGCTGAAGCAACTTTAATGTTTACTTCAGCTTTTTGAAGCTGCTCCTCCGCTTCAGCTTTTCTTGCGTCATAAACAGCTATTCCAATCATTTCCTCTATAATTTTTCTTCTTTCTTCAGGAGAAACTTCAGCCAGTTTTGTTATAGCATGTTGAGGAACAATATTAAAGCTGTTAACTTGAATGCTAGCTGAAGAAAGCAAATCAGTTAATTGTTTTCTTGAAATTCTTTTACCATTAATCCTATAAATGCCTTCTCCATCTCTAGAAAATTCTCTTGAAATAGTTACTAACTCTGCATCTATAGGGATTCTTCTATCGGAATTATCGAATTGAATTGCTACATAAGCTGATTCAGATTCACGCTCGCTTAATGATTTAGAAATTAAATCTTCAAGAGAGCTGCCTCTCATTTCTTTCGGGCTTAACTCTCCTAAAGCAAATTTTACAGCATCTACCACGTTAGATTTTCCGCTTCCATTTGGACCTGTAATTACAGTTAAACCTTTATCAAGTTTTAATGAAACTTTTTTTGTAAAGGTTTTAAAACCTTTAATGTCTATTCGTTTTATATAAACCAAGTTTCTTTTCCGCCTTATAAAAATTAAAAGGTTTTTAAGCTTAATAAGCAAACTTTATCTTTTTCTATAAAAATTAAGGTTTTATCTTCCGAATCTTCTCTTTCTCTGTTGGTAAGTTCTAATAGCTCTTAAAAAATCTATTTTTCTAAAATCTGGCCAATGAACATCTAAAAAACTAAGCTCGCTATAGGCTGATTGCCATAAAAGAAAACCGCTTAACCTTTCCTCTCCGGAAGTTCTTATAATTAAATCAGGGTATGGATTAGGTAAATGCGCTGTATATAAATGCTCTCTAAATAAATCTTCGTTTATATCTTCGATGAATATTTCTTTTTGTAAAACTTTTTCAGCTATTTTCTTTGCAGCATCAATAATTTCAATTCTGCCACCATAAGCTATAGCAATATTAAGGTAATGTTGATTATAATTTTTTGTTAACTCTTCAATTCTTTTTAGGTTTTCTTTTAAATTTTCTGGAAGAAGCTCTATTTGACCTAGGGCTTTAATTCTAATTTTATGGGCGTGAATTCTAGGGTCTTTTTCAAGCTTTAAAATTTCATTTTCAATAGTTTTTAGTATAACTTCAACTTCAGATTTTGGTCTTTGAAAGTTTTCTGTTGAAAAAACATAAATTGTTACTGTGGTGATGCCTAATTGAAGACACCAATCTAAAAATTTTTCTCCCTTATTAGCTCCTATCAAATATCCAGCTTCTATAGGTAAATCTTTTTTGGCAGCCCATCGCCTATTTCCATCAAGAATAACAGCAACATGATTTGGTATGCTCTTAGATTTAACTTGATTAAATAACCATTTTTCATAAAGCTTATAAACGCCTAAAAGCTTTAAAAGTTTTGAAAGCAACTGTTTTCTTCCCCTTTCTAAATTTCAGCCTCCTCTAAAGATTTAATGCAATCACACATGCGTTTTTCAGGAATTTTCTTTATAGCTTCATTTAAAATTAATTTTAAATATGGAAGAATTTTTTGAGCTGTTTTAAAAACTTCTGAAGCGGTTAATCTATTTTGAAGCCCAGCCGCCATATTTGATATAAAGCTTAAGCTTGCATAGCATAATCCCGCTTCTCTAGCCAAAAAAGCTTCTGGCGCACCTGTCATTCCAACAGCATCGCAACCTAAAATCTTCATCATTCGAATTTCAGCTGGAGTTTCAAATCTTGGTCCTTCAGTACACGCTAAAACGCCTTCCCAAAACTTTACTTTAAAATTTTTAATTGAAGCTATTAAAGCATCTTTTAATTCTTTGCAATAAATGTTGCTGCAATCCGCATGAATAACTTTTCCTTCTTCAAAAAAAGTTTGAACTCGAGTTTTTGTAAAATCTATTAAGTCAAATGGGATGAAAAAGTCTCCAGGTTTATATTTTTCATTTATCGCACCTACAGCATTTGTTGCCAATACTCTTTTTACGCCTATAGTTTTAAGGGCCCAAATGTTAGCTCTATAATTTACTTTATGCGGTGGAATAGCATGAGTGATTCCGTGCCGAGGCAAAAAAGCAACTTTTTTATTATTAATTTCTCCAATGTAAATTTTAGGTGAAAAACCATATGGAGTTTCAATCTCAACAATTTCAGCTTCTTTTTCTTCTAAAAGCTTCTCTAAACCTGACCCGCCAATGATGCCTATTTCAACATTAACATTCATTTTTAAATCAACTTTAAATAAACCCTTTCTCCATTAAAACTTTAAATTCCTCCAGAGATAATTTTTTCTTTTCTTTAAGTTTTTTTGAAGCTTCTTCAGCTATAGTTTCTTTTAATTTGTTTTCTTTAGCTTGTTTTTCAGCTTCAACTTGCATTTTTAATTTTCTTTGCAAACCTTTCAGTTTTGCTATGCATTCTATATGTTGAAATTGCAATTCATTTAATTCTGTTTTAGCTTTAATATAGTTTTCATGAGCTTCATCAGCTTCCTTTTTTATTTTGCTTGCTTCTTCAGCAGCCTTAATCATTTTTTGGTGATGCGCTTCGCTTTCCTCAGCTAATTTAACAATTTTCTTATGTATTTCCTCAGCTTCAAAATTTAACTGGTTTATTTCATTTTTTAAATTGTTGATTTTCTCCTTCAAGTTTGAAGCAGCTTTTTGAAGAGAAAATTTAACTTCTAAATTTTTTATTTGATCTATAATTTCTTTTTCAGCTTCTTTAGGAAGAGAAGTTGTTTGAATTTTCCATTCAAGCTCCTCTATTTGAGTTTTAGTTTTTGCGCAATCTCCAAAACAATCTTTAGAGAAATTTTTTAGTTTTTCATTTAAAGCTTTAAGTTCTTCTCTTTTTTCAGCAACTTTTTTTCTTAAGGTATCTCGTTGATTTTTTAAGTTTTTAACTTGAACGTTTACTTCATCTCTTTTAGCTTTTAAAGCTAAGGCTTCCTCTTTAAATTTTTTAAATTCTTTATTAAAGGTTTCCCTTCTATTAAACCAATTTTCCATATCAACTGTTAAAGCTTCTTTTCTTTTTTGAAGCTCTATGGATTTCTGCTCTAAACGCTTGATTTCCTCTTGCAAATTTTTAAAGCTGCTTTCCAACTTGAAGGCCTCTCATCAAAAATCGTTATTATGAGAAATAAAAGGTTTATTAATTTAGGGGATAGGTTCCTCGCCTCCGCTGCAAACTCTGGTTATTGCTCCATAAACATCTATTAAACCAAAATTTGTTTTAGCTGATGCAGGAATTAACTCTTGAATTAAGTTTGTTTGAGTTAAACCTTCAACAAGCTCTTTGCAAATTAAGGATTGAGTTGCGGAGGAAGCTTCTTTTAAGGATTCTTCAAGAAACTCAGTATTTTCATTCCATAAGGTAATCAAATTTAATTCTTCCTCGCTTATTAAATCAATTTTTGATAAAACATATATTTGGGGTTGAAGAAGCCTTGTATAAACTGCAGCTGCCATAAACATGCTTGAAATAAAGTTAAAAGGTTTTTTAACGAAGGGCGCATCAAAAAGGTATAATACCGTTTTAGGTTCATTTGAAAGGTTTTGAGTTATGCAGGGGCCGCTTTCTCTAAAAGCGAAAAGCTCTATTTGACCTGGTGTATCTACTAAAAGAATATCGGGAGAAGCATCCTCAATGCCTTCTTTAAGCTCTTCTATATGATCAACAATTAAATCCGCTGCCATAATTAACGCTCCATTGGGTCCAAGCTCATAATTATGCATGATGTCTTCAATATTTATTAAATCTCTAACATCTATATCTGGAGCATAGGGCAAAAGGGTTGCTCCAGGATCTAAATTTAAGGCTGCTACATTTTGCCCTTTAAACTTTAACCATTCTTTAAAAGAGCTTGTTAATAAAGATTTTCCTGAGCCAGCCATTCCAACTATAAAAACTGTAAACATACATGAACTCCCCCTTTTTTCCAAGCTATAAGATAAATAATTAATGAAAAATTTTAAATGCATAAAAATTATTTAATTTAATGGGCCGCTGTGAAGAGCAGGCTAGAAAATGAATTTAATGATTTTTAACTCGGGTTCTTGAGCGGCCTTTACCCATTAACATTTTCATAAAGGCTGCTATAGCATTTAAAATTTTTTCTTTACAATCCTTTTCATTTAATGAAAAGGTTGAAAAATGAAGCTCTAAAAGAGATTCACCAACTTGCTTTCCGCCTTTAGGATGCGATTTCAAATAAATTTCAGGATATTTTTGTTTAAATTTATTTATTAAAGAGGAGATTTCAGATTCAAAAACTCCCCTAACCATAATGCTTTCCTCAAAAAATTTTTCTCCTTGAGTTTTTTCTGAAATTAACTTTGAAACTTCTTTTTTAAAAATTGCTTTTAACTCTTTAGGTACGCCAGGCAAGCAAATCAAGCTTGTTTCTCCATGCTTAACTAAAACTGCTGGAGCTATTCCTGCAGGGTTATATAATGGAGTTGAATCTTCAGGCAAAACCGCCATTTTTATTCTCGCCTTATTTAAATTAATTTTGTTTTTATCGCTTAGCTTTGAATATTTTTCCTTTAAAAACGAAAGAGCCTTTTTATTTAGTTTTAAAGGTTTTTTTAAAGCTTTAGCTACTCCTTTTAAAGTTAAATCATCTGGAGTTGAACCTAAACCTCCGGAAGTTAATATAAAATTTGGTTTTCTTTTTAGAGCTTCTTTAATAGCTAATGCTATTTCATCAATATTATCGCTAACAGTTGTTTCTTTAACAACTTTTCCACCAATTTTAGTTATTTCTTTACAAAGCCATTGAGCATTTTCATTAGGTATCTTCCCTATTAATAATTCGTTTCCAATACAAATTAATTCAATAATGCAATTCATTTTGGAATGCTTAAATTTTTTTTGAAGCCCACCATTTTAAATACTCTTTTTGGCGTCTCCTTTTTTCTTCCATTTTTTCTTCATTTAATTTTCTTTCATTTCCTTCTAAAAGCTGTTGAATAGTGAATGTTAAACCGCAGCTTTTGCATATATAACATTTCAATTCTTGATCGTAAAATAATGGTCCTCCACATTCTAAACAATAATAGGGCAAAAGTTTAAATCCCCTTTCAATTAACTTTGGTTAATTTAAAAAATAAAACGCGTTTTATAAAAGTATCGCTTTAATTATTGTTTTGGAAGGAGGGGAAACAAATTTTGTTTAAAGAAAAAGTTGATGTGGCAGTTTTAGGAGGCGGCCCAGGAGGATATGTAGCTGCTATAAGAGCCTCTCAATTGGGCGGTAAAGTAGCTTTAATAGAACGCGAAAAACTTGGCGGAACATGCGTTAATAAGGGATGCGTACCAACTAAAGCTTTGTTAGAAACAGTTAAAATTTATGATTTGTTAAAGAAAAGCAGCGAATTCGGTATTGAAGTTAACAATTTTAAGTTAAACTTTAAGGAAGCTTTGAATAAAGCTAATTCTATTGGCAGCGAAATCTCTGAAAAACTTTCTATTTTAATGGAGAAAAAAGGTATTAAAGTTATTTATGGTTTTGGAAGATTTAAAAAACCTGGAGTTATTGAGGTTTCTGGAAAAGAAAATATCGAAGTGAATGCTGAAAAAATTATTATTGCTTCAGGTTCCCTACCATTAAAACCTCCTATTCCAGGAGTTGAAAGCAAAAATGTATTAACTACTGATGAAGCTTTAAAAATTGAGGAGCCTCCAGAAAGCTTTGTAGTGATTGGTGGAGGGGCAGTTGGGATAGAGTTTTCCACAATATTTAATGATTCAGATGTGGATACATGTTTAATAGAAATGATGCCTCATATTCTTCCTGGAGAAGATGAAGAAATAACAGATTATTTAAAACAATTAATGCAGGATGATGGAATAAAAATATATGTTAACGCGAAAGCTTTAAAAATTGAAGAAGAAAATAAAAGCAAAATTGTTTATGTTTCAACGCCTGAAGGAAACAAAACTATTCAAGGCGATGCTGTTCTCTTAGCTATTGGACGAAAACCTTTAATAGAAAATATTGGTTTAGAAAATATTGATGTTAAAATTGAAGGGGGAAAAATTTTAGTTAACGATAAAATGGAGACAAATGTTCCAGGCGTATATGCTGTTGGAGATGTTATTGGCAAATTTATGTTAGCTCATACAGCTATGCAAGAAGGCATTATAGCCGCTGAAAACGCTATGGGGTTAAACTCTAAAATGGATTATAGAGTTGTTCCAAGGTGCGTTTACAGCTGGCCTGAAACAGCTTTTATTGGTTTAACTGAAAAGAAAGCTAAAGAAATGTTTGAATCGATTGAAACAGCTTTATTTCCTTTTTCAGCTAATGGCCGGGCTGAAACCCTTAGAGAATCTAGGGGCGTAGTTAAAATTGTTTTTGAAGAGGAAACTGAAGAAATTTTAGGAGTTCAAATCGTAGGTTTAAATGCTAGCGAATTAATTCATGAGGTTGCCTTAGCAATGAAGGTTGAAGCCACCGTAGATGATTTAGCTCATATGATTTATGCGCATCCAACTTTATCTGAAGCGGTTAAGGAAGCAAGCTTAAAAGCTAAGGGATCGCCTATACATCTTTAATTTTTGATTAAACTCCACCCAACTCTATTCTAGTTCTTATCGCATGAATTACATCGCTTCTAGTAACTATTCCAACAAGGTTTTTTCCATCCATAACTGGAAGCCTACCAATTTTAAAGGCTGACATTTTTATTAAAGCTTCTAAAGCTGGATCCTCAGGTTTAACTGTTAAAAGCTTGTCTACAGGTGTCATTACTTGTTTAACTAAGGTTTCAGCCCAGTTCTCTCTTGGAATCTTTCTTAAATCCTCTAAGGTAACTATTCCCTTTAACTCTCCATTATCAACAACAGGGAATCCCCCATGCTTATATCTATAAAAACAGTTTTCAACAACCTCAATCAATGAGTTGCTTGAGTTAACAATGCATACTGGAGCACTCATAATATCTTTAACTTTAACTTTTCCTAAGGCTTGAGCAATTATTGTTTGCCTTAAGCTTGTTTCAGCCCCGCTTTTAAGGAACCAACCAATAAAAATTAACCATAATCCATTCATTAAAGCGCCAAAAAACAATAATATAAAACCTAAACCCATAAATGCGTAAGAAAAGCCTTCAGCAACTAAAGCTGAAGTTTTAGTAGCTTTCACAACATCATTTGTTTTTTTCCAAACAATTGCTCTAAATATTCTTCCTCCATCCATTGGAAAAGCTGGAATTAAATTAAATAAAGCGAGCATTAAATTTATGGTAAAACCATATTGCAAAGGTGCTTTAATTAAAGGCGAAAGATTAAAAAAGCGAGAAAGAAGCCATCCTAAAGCAAAGATTGCAGCTAGCATTAAACTGGATAATGGTCCAGCGGCAGCCATTTTAAATTCAATAGTTGGGTTTTTAGGTTCCTCAGCTATTTCAGCTACACCACCAAAAAGAAATAAGGTAATTCCTGGAACTGATAAACCTTTTCTTTTAGCTATTATTGAGTGAAAAAGCTCATGAATAAGGACTGAAAAGAAAACTATAAAGGCTGTTGCAACACCTATAATCCAATAAAATAAGCTGGGAAGATTTAAATATTGAAGCGGCACGTAACCTAATGCTGCACTCCAAGCAATAAGCAGAAAAGCAATAAGCCAAGTGTAATGAAGCTTAATTTCTATCCCCATAATTTTACCTATTTTAATCGACAATTAAACAACCCATCCAAAACTTATTATTTCGCTAGTTAATATTAAAAACTTTTTATTTGAGGGGTTAATTTTAATTTTTCAGAAAAAATTAGGAGGTTTTATTTCGATTGAAAGGGAAAGCCTTAATTTTTGTTGATGAGGGATTTGAGGATGCTGAATTAATTTATCCATATTATAGGCTTCAAGAAGCAGGTTTTGAAGTTTATTTTGTTGCTTCTGAAGCAAATAAGGTTTATACAGGGAAAAAAGGCATTTCAGTAACTTCGCATTTATCCCCAAAAAATTTGAATATAGAGGAATATGATGTTATAATTATTCCTGGTGGAAGAGCACCTGATAAAATGCGAATGAATAAAGAACTGGTTGCATTAATTAAGGAAGCTTTTAATAAAGGAAAAATAATTGGAGCAATATGCCATGGCCCACAAATGCTTATAGAAGCAGATATAATTAAAGGAAGAAAAGTAACAGGTTATAAATCTATTTCAACAGATTTAAAAAATGCTGGAGCAAACTTTATAGATGCACCTGTGGTTGTTGACGGAAACATTATTACTTCAAGAAGACCGGATGATTTACCATATTTTTGCAAAGAAATAATTAATGCGACATTAAAAATGAAGGTTAATGTTTAAAAATCTCAGCATCGCTTTTTAACAATCAAGTATGTTATTAAAGCTGTTATTAAGGAAAATGTTAAAACGTAGGTTAATGAAGAAAAATCTTGCGCAATTAAGGCTTTAGGAAGCTGCCTGTTTATTGAGGCTTCTTTTATGGTAGATATGGTGGGTTCCTTTGCTTCCTTAACCATCCAGTAATTGAGGATTAAGGAATTAATTGAAACCATTGTTAAAGCTAGGAGAAAACCTGTTAAACCATAAAAGAGAAGCTTATTCAAATTTTAATTTTCCTCCAAAAACCATTTTTATTAAAGCCTTATTTATTTCTATTTAATAGAACAGCCATTGAATTGCTTCAAAACCATTTCTCTATTAAATTAACTTTTCTCTCCATATTTTTATTGTTTCATACCATGAAATTATTGAGGCTGCGAAACTGAAAGTTAATGCGAATAAATCTATAGAGTTACCTTTCATAAATGCTTGAATTAAATATAGGGTTAAAGCTGAAGAAAAGAAAACTGCATAAAACAAAAATCTTGGTAAAAGCAATTTGCCAAATTTAAGAAAAAAACGAAAAACACCGATTTTCACATCCTCCTTTAAAAAATATTTTCCAAATTCATCTTTATTCAATAAACCAAGCTGCCTTAATTTTTCTAAGTGATGCAAAGCAACGCTTGGGCTTGATAAACTTAAACTTCTTTGAACCTCTCTAACGCCTACAGGTTTCCCAACTTTAAATATGTACCAATAAGTTTTAAGAGTTGTTCCCTTTAATTCAGCTTCAATATTTATTTCCTTATTTTCAGGCAAATCATAATCCCTAAATTAATTTAATTAAAAATCCATATGTTATTGGGTATAAATAAAAATTTTCAATTTAACTATTTGTTCTAAATCTTGAACGTTTTGTTCTAAACATTAACATTTTATACTTCAACATCCCTTTATTAAAGCTTGGTGAATAAAAATTGAAAAGAAAAATATTGTTTAGCTTAATTTTTATAGCAGCGTTGATAGGGGCCTCATTTCTTATTGGAGCATTCTATCAACCATTCGGTTCATTTGAAACATTCAGAGAAACTGGACTTAAAACCCCTACAATTTCAATCAAACCTGTTAAAGAAAGCTTAGCTCCAACAATTAATGAACGAATGATTATTTATACAGGCTATATTTCGCTTGAAACAAACGATATTGATGGAACCATAGCAATGGTTAGAAATCTAGCTGATCGTTATGGAGGTTATGTAGCGAGTTCAAATAAATATATGTATGATGAAGAAGTTAGAGCTGAAATCGTTATTCGGGTTCCAAAAGATAAGTTTCATGCCGCAATACAGGAGATAGAAAGCTATGGAAAAGTTTTAAATGAAAATGTAAATAGCGAAGATATTACCCAACAATACATAGATTTAAAGGCTAGGTTAAGCAATCTTCAACATCAAGAAAAACGGTTGCTTGAAATTCTTGAATTAGCCAAAAATGTTGATGAAGTTTTAGCTATTGAAAAAGAGTTAGAAAGGGTTAGAGGGGAAATTGAAAGCCTTCAAGGACAAATAAATTATCTTGAAAGAAATGTAGAAATGTCTATTATAAGCATAAACTTAACTAAACCTAAGCCTTCATTTAAGCCTCCAAGCATGAATTGGGGAGAAGTTTTAGAAGCAGCTTTAACAGGGTTATTCACAGTATTAAAAGGGTTAATAATCTTAGCAATCTCAATAATTCCAATAGCAATAATAGGAATTATTGGATACCACATATATAAAGAAAAAAGAAAAAAATAAATTGAAAAGCAAAAATAGAATTTTCTTTAAAATTTCATTTTAAAGTAATGGCTGCAAAAGGAATTACTTGCGAATAATATTCATCTCCATATTTATAATGAAACTCAAGAATTATCCAAACAACATCATTAGCAGACACTTCTTTCAAACCGGGTATTTTATTTCCCTTCTTACCATAAACTGATGAGTCTCCTGGACTATCTGCTCCAAATGCAACCCATTCCCAGTGGTTAGGTTCGATAGTTTGGTCTTCAGTATAACCAGGCACGCCACTTGGATTGTCACCCTTGTTCCAACCTGGAGGGACTGATTGCGGAGGTTTAGATATATACCATACGTTAGAAACTTTAATTTCTCCACTCGTTATATATGAAACTATTAATCTCGATTCTTTTAATAAGGTAATATCTCTAGTGCCAATATTTGTTATATTTAAGTGCCATACCACATTATCAGCATCGTGTTCAAGATTTTCCCACGCTGAAGTAATTATGGGATGAGTAAAATCTGTATATAAAAGCGACATCTGATTAAATGTCATAACTAAGTATCCAATATGCGCTGGGCCTACTCCTCCAGCACCACCAAGTAAAGGTTTAGGCTTTGGATAGCTGAAGCTGAATTGTCTTCCTCGTTCGGTACAGGCGATTATTCTATAGCGGTATGGGGAATCGTCAGCTAAAGGATTTTGAGCTTTAACGTTTATTGCATGGTTTCCTTCTCCTGGCATAACTTCTCCATTAATGAATCCATCTTCTCCAGAAGCTTTTTGCTTATCAAATATTGATAGGTTATTGTATTTATTATCGTAAATGTATATTCTTACTATTTTGACAAGCACTCCTCCAGTATTGTTAACTATTAAATCGAATGTATATCCTGGTTTTTTTGAAGGTTGAGTTAAGTTAACGATGGCGATGCTTTCGCTCATGCGTTTAATATCCCATTCAATCATTTTATCTCTTGTTTGAAAATATTTCATTTGGTAACCGCTGATTGTTATTAAGGCTGTTAGGGAGAGAAGGACTATGCCTATGAAAAATACTGCGCCTAAAGCTGTTCCAACTCCTTTTTTTGAATAAACATGTTTCCTCATTTATTTTCACCTTTTAGCTTCGTAAATCGCTTCTGTGCCTCTGCTTGTAACAACTTTAATCATATATATCTCATTTTCATTCCATAAATAAGCTATTTTAAAGTTTTGAACGTTTACAGCGCCGTTAGCGCTTGCGTAAAGCCTATAAGGTAATGAGGGATCTACGCTTGTTTGAGCTGAACCATTAATATATATGGCTGAGATTTTAACATCTATTTCTCCAACATTCCTTACGAAAATGTTAACATATTTATTTCCTGCCGCATCAACTTCAAATACAACCATTTCTATTACTATTCTCTCTTTGCTTGCTTCCTCTTGGCTTAAATACCATAATCCAGCCGAGCTTTGAGAAAACGTTAAAGAGGAGGTAAACCATGGGTAAATTATAGCGAATAAAGCAAATACCGTGCCAATAATTATTAATGTAGAAACAACAGTGCTTATAGCTTTTTTATTTTTTAAGGATGTAACCTTCAAACCTTTATTTACCTCTATTATCATTCTTTATAATTTATCAAAATTGAGAGATAAATTTTTTGATAAAAAAACGTTATTAAACAAGGTTGAACAGGAGCTTATTTGCAATTCAGATTTTAAAATAAAATTCAAAATTGTTAAAGATTATGTTAAAGCATGTTTTTATTTAGTTTTTTAGTTTTGGCGGGCCCGCGGGGATTTGAACCCCGGATCTTAGGCTTTCCCCGAAAAATAATTTTCTCCGAAGGCTTTCACGTTTTTAATCTCTATGTCCTAATCCAGGCTAGACTACGGGCCCAATTTATTATATTTTGAATTTCATTATATATACCTTTAACTTATTTTTATATGGAAACTCGATAAGAAAGCCTATGGTTTTAACCGTGGGTTGAATTGTCGATAAGTTTAAATAATGGTTATGGCTACTAATGTAGTTTGATGTAGCATGTCTATGCCAATCAGGATAAAGAAGGAAACGATTGAGGAGCTTAAGAGGTTGAAGGTCCATCCGAGAGAGACCTACGACGATGTCATTAAGAGGCTGATCGAAGCGTGGAAAGAGCGGACACGTTTATAGTTGAAGGCTGTCCCGCCATGTGGGAGCTCGCGGATTATTGCGCCAGGCTATACAACGAGGTGAACTTCGAGAGGAGACAGGCGTACATACGCTACAAGCGTTTTGAGTGGTATCCTAAACACCTCTACGCGAAATACGCTCCATTGATAGGCTCTGCGACAGCCCAGCAGGTAATAAACAAGAATAACGAGGCATGGAAAAGCTTTCTAGCGCTGAGGAGGCTTGAGGCTGAAGGAAAACTTCCAGAGCACATAGCGAGGGTTTCAATGCCTAGATACTGGAAGAAGAATGACAGAAGGGAGCTGAGGATAATTGTTAGAAGCGACTGCTACAAGATCGATGATGAATACCTTTATCTTCCAAAAGGACTTAAGCTGGAGTATAAGGGCAAGCTAAAATGGAGGGGCAAGCAAGCGAGGCTGGAGATAATCTACGATGAAGTGGATAAGGTATGGAGGGGTTTTATGACCGTTAAAGTCGAGGAGCCTC
>Ga0078972_1002082_pt1 | contig 69084 bp, 70 predicted proteins | sample YelNatPaOPGAMG01_FD_67568 | JGI IMG/M metagenome (GOLD analysis project Ga0078972, IMG submission 67568) | Hot spring thermophilic microbial communities from Obsidian Pool, Yellowstone National Park, USA - OP-RAMG-01 (SPADES assembly) (version 2) | ecosystem: Environmental > Aquatic > Thermal... | reverse complement strand
TGATTATAATCCAAAGATACACTAAATAACTTAAAACGTAAAAGGCAAAACGCAAAACTAAAGAATGCTTACAGTGATTTAATCACGGATTAACACGGATTGAAAAGACACGGATTAAACGGATTTAGATAAGACAATACTAAGAAGTTTATTGCGTTAGTGAGTTGACTTTCTAAACTAAACGACATATGCGTCTTGATATTATCACCATATTCCCTAAAATGTTCGCCCCTGTCTTAGGGGAATCTATTATAAAAAGGGCGCAAAAAAAAGGCAAGGTTAGAATATTTGTCCATGACTTAAGGGACTATTCAAAAGATAAACACAGGAAGGTAGATGATAGGCCATTTGGAGGCGGCTCAGGTATGGTTATGAATCCAGAACCAATTTTTACGGCTGTGGAGGCGATAAAGAAAAAAGAAAAAAGTAAAAAGGTAAAAGTGATTTTATTATGTCCTCAAGGAGAGAAATTAAATCAAAAAATGGCAAGGGACTTGGCGAGATATAGACACCTGATTTTAATTTGTGGTCATTATGAAGGCGTTGATGAGAGGGTAAGGCAGCATCTTGTAGATAAAGAGATTTCCATAGGAGATTATATACTGACAGGCGGGGAATTGCCGGCTATGGTTTTAATAGATAGTATCGTACGGCTTATCCCGGGCGTATTAGGAGATAAAAATTCCTTGAATTTTGAGTCATTTGAATGTAATCTATTAGAATATCCGCAATATACCAGGCCTGCAGATTTTCGGGGGTGGAAGGTTCCGGATATACTTCTTTCAGGAAATCACCATCAAATAGAATTATGGAGAAAGAAAGAGGCCCTAAAAAGGACAAGGCAGAGAAGGCCCGACTTATTAAATAATCACTAAACGTATAAACGCATTTTAAAGCGTCTTACGTAACTTTAACGATAAGGAGTTGATATGGACAAACTAAAACTTATTGAGCAGGAATACACCAAAAAAGAAATTCCAACTTTTAATGTTGGAGATACTGTCAGGGTATTGGTAAAAATTCCTGAGGGCGAGGATAAGGTGCGCCTGCACCCCTTTGAAGGAGTGGTTATCTCCAAAAAAGGAAGCGGCATAAAGACAAGTTTTACTGTCAGAAAGGTATCTTACGGAGAAGGCATTGAGCGTGTTTTTCCTCTCTATGCGCCAAGTATTGAGCGCATTGAGGTAGTGCGTTCCGGCAAGGTAAAGAGGGCGAAGCTTTATTACCTAAGAGGCAAGGTTGGAAAACACGCAACCAAGATTGATGCCAAAGAGGACGCAGGTATATAGGCAGAAGTGCTATATTACGAGCGAAAACTAAAAAAACAAGGATACAATTTAATTATCGGGGCGGATGAGGTTGGAAGGGGTTCCTTAGCCGGCCCTGTAGTAGCAGCCGCAGTATCTCTTAAAAAATCATCTTTTAAAAATCGTATTGATGATTCTAAAAAATTGACGCCTTATCAACGAGAAAAGGCATTTCCGGAGATTCTCAAAAATTGTGTGTTTGGCCTGGGCATCATAAATGAACGGGTAGTGGATAGGTTAAATGTCCTGTCTGCTACGCGCCTGGCTATGGAACAGGCGATAAAGGAAGTGGTGGATAAAATAAAACCCCGCCATAATAATGGCATCCACGTATTGATAGACGGCAATGTAAGGCTTAATATAAACTATCCATTTACAAATATTATAAAAGGAGATTCTAAATCTAAAAGCATAGCCTGCGCTTCTATCCTGGCAAAGGTAATCAGAGACCAGATTATGGTTTTGTATCATAAGGCATACCCCCAATACGGTTTTTTTAAACACAAGGGTTATGGCACGAGGGCGCATCTGTTAGCCTTAAAAAAGTTTGGGCCATCCGCAATTCACAGGATTACTTTTTGTCATGTCTAAATCACATTTAAATTTAGGCAAGGCATCAGAAGACCTGGCAACGCAGTTTCTTAAAAATAATGGCTATAAAATTATAACGAGGAATTATAAATCCCCCCTGGGAGAAATAGATATTATTGCTAAAGACAAGGGTGCGATTTGTTTTATAGAAGTGAAAAGCCGTAGTAGCAATAGATTTGGTTTGCCGCAGGAGGCTGTATCAGGATTTAAACAGAGACAGATTTCAAGGGTAGCCCTTGGTTTTCTTAAAGAAAAAGGCCTTTTAAACAGTAAGGCAAGATTTGACGTGGTCTCAATAACATATCCTTTAGAAGATTCGCCAGATATAAATTTAATCAAAGACGCCTTTGAGTTAAATCTGGATTACACTTATTAAGAAGGTATTTATGCTTTCAGATATTGAGATAGCCAGGACAGCGAAGATACTGCCTATAGAAAAAATAGCAGATAAGTTAAGGATCAATAGGAAACACCTAATCCCTTACGGTAAATATATTGCCAAGGTTAACTTAGACCTTCTGGATACTATTAGGCCACGGGGTGAGTATATTCTGGTTACAGCCATTACCCCTACGCCATTGGGCGAAGGAAAGACTGTAACCACCATAGGCCTTTCTATGGCCCTAAATAGATTAGGGAAACTAACATCTACCTGTATAAGGCAGCCTTCTTTAGGACCTGTCTTCGGTATAAAAGGGGGCGCTGCAGGCGGCGGTTATTCCCAGGTTTTGCCTATGGAGGATTTTAATCTGCATTTTACAGGCGATGTGCATGCTGTGGGTTTAGCCAATAATCTGGCAGCGGCATTTCTGGATAATTCTGTATTTAAAGGGAACCCATTAAATATTAATCCTGATAAGATTTACTGGCGCCGTGTGGTGGATGTAAGCGATAGATTTTTAAGGAATGTCAGGATTGGTCTGGGTTCAAAAGAAGACGGTATACCCAGAGACACAGGTTTTGATATTACAGTTGCATCTGAGGTAATGGCTATATTAGCCCTGAGTAGTAGTTTAGCGGATTTGCGCAGGCGTCTGGACAGGATAGTTCTTGCAGATACATTTGATGGTAAGTTTGTTACAACAAAGGATTTAAAGGTTAGTGGCAGTATGGCAGTCCTTCTTAAAGATGCGATAAAGCCAAACCTGATTCAGACCATAGAGAATACCCCTTGTTTTGTGCATGCAGGTCCGTTTGCAAATATAGCCCATGGAAATAGTTCAATATTAGCAGACAGGATTGCCTTAGGGTTGTCTGATTATGTGGTAACAGAAGCGGGCTTTGGCGCAGATTGCGGAGCGGAAAAATTTTTTGATATAAAGTGTAGGTTAAGCGGACTTATTCCTGATGCGGCTGTAATAGTTTGTTCTATCCGGGCATTAAAGGCGCATAGCGGCAGGTTTAATGTGGTTGCCGGTAAACCTCTGGATGAGGGTTTAATAAGAGAGGATATACCCGCTATAGAAGAAGGGATTTGCAATTTAGCCAAGCACATAGAGAACATTAATACCTTTGGGATACCTGCCGTAGTGGCTATTAACAGGTTTAGTTCTGATACAGATAAAGAGGTGGAGTTTGTAAAAAATAAAGCCCTGGAGTTAGGCGCTGCTGCCTGTGAAGTGAGCGACGTTTGGCTTAAGGGCTCGGAAGGGGGTTTAGATTTAGCCAGGGCTGTTATTAAGGCGGCGCAATCAAAGAAAAATTTTAAATTCCTTTATCCTTTAGATATGCCCATTAAGGATAAGATTAAGACTATAGCCGTTAAGATTTACGGCGCTAAGGATGTGGAATATTCAGAACTCGCAGAGGAAAAGATTAGGCTATATACTGAGCGCGGCTGGGATAACCTTCCTATATGTATGGCAAAGACCCACCTTTCTTTATCCCATGACCCAAGCCTTAAAGGAAGGCCCAGGGATTTTATTCTGCCGATTAGGGATGTCCGCGCCTCAATCGGCGCAGGTTTTTTGTATCCGCTCTGTGGTAAAATGCAGACTATGCCTGGTTTACCGAGCCGTCCTGTAGGAGAAAAGATTGATATTGACGAGAAAGGGAATATAATAGGTCTGTCGTAAGGTGATAGGTGATAGGTGATAGGTTATAGGTTAAATAACTTAAAAAAATATTTAGATGATTTAGCGGCAAAACTGCCTGCCCCTGGCGGAGGCTCTGCAGCGGCATTAACCGGCTCCCTGGGTGCATCTTTAATAAGTATGGTGATTAATTTTAGTATTGGTAAACCCAGGTATGCCAGATATGAAAAGTTTCTAAATGCTACATTAAAGAAGTCTGAAAAACTAAGAAAAAGGTTACTTGACCTGGTGGATTTAGATGTCAGGGCTTACAAAAGTAAAGATTTAAAAGAATCCCTTGCAATTCCCCTGGAGGTTGCGCGTCTGTGTCTTGAAGGCATAAAATTATGTCCTGAACTTATAAAAAAAGGGAATGTCAATTTAATCAGCGATGTGGGGGTAGCGGCGGTTTTCTTGGAGGCAGCATTTACCAGCGCGGTTTTTAATGTGGATATAAATCTGAAATATTTAAAGGATAAAAAACTATCTAAGACGTTAAGAAAGGAATTAAACAAAAAAGAAAGATTGATTAAGAAAATAAGGTTACAAACCGAGGAGAAAGTTAATGAGATTATTAGAAGGTAAACCCATTGCTGAAAAAATAAAGGAAGAGATAAGGCAGGCTGTGTCTAAGTTAAGCCGTAAACCTGTTTTAGCCAGCGTGATGGTGGGGGATAATCCAGGGGCAGATGCATATGTAAAATCTCAAGCCAGGATAGCGGAAAATTTAGGCATAGAATATAGATTTCAGAGATTAGCCGCTGATAGCACTGAAAACCAACTCATTGATTTTATTAAAGAATTAAATTCTGACAGTTCAGTAAATGGAATAATCATCCAGATGCCCCTGCCGCAGCAGATAGATTATAAACGTATAAGCCAGTTTATCGCTCCGGAAAAAGATATTGAGGGGATGCATCCTGTGAATATAGGCAAAATATTATTTGGCAAGGCAAATATCCTGCCCTGTACGCCTGCGGCAGTAATGGAATTATTAAAAGAAACAGGTGTGGATTTATACGGCAAGGAAGTTGTAGTAGTGGGGCATAGCGAAATTGTCGGCAAGCCATTATCTTTACTTTTGCTTGATAAGTTCGCCACAGTTACTGTTTGTCATATCGGCACCTCAAAAGCAGGAAAATTAGAGGGGCATGTTAAGAATGCAGAGATTTTGATTGTAGCCGTGGGAAAGGCTGGTTTGATTAAAGGTGAGTGGATTAAAGAAGGCGCTATTGTCATTGATGTGGGAATTAACCGGGTTGGTGATAAAATCGTGGGTGACGTAGAGTTCGATGAGGCATCTAAACGCGCCTCCTGGATTACGCCAGTCCCCGGCGGAGTTGGTCCCCTTACTGTTACTATTCTTATGCGCAACTTAGTTGAAGCCGCAAAATTACAGCAATAATGTTCTTTTAGAGTTCCTATTATTGATCTAAAAATAAAAATCAGATTTGGTTATAAGTGTCTATTTTTTAATTATATAATTCAGGAGAAGATATGACCTTTAAGGATAAATTACAGGCAGGAAAATTTCTAGTGACTTCGGAGATTGGACCGCCAAAGGGAATTGAGACAAAGCAAATTTTAGAAGACGCCGAACTTGTGCGTGGCAGGGTGGATGCCATAAATGTTACGGATTTACAGAGTTCAGTAATGCGGCTGGGCTCTCTGGCAGTATGCAGTTTATTAAAACAACATGGCCTTGAGCCGATATTTCAGGTAACCTGCCGCGACCGCAACCGCCTGGCTCTACAATCGGATATATTATCCGCCGCAGCATTAGGCATTGAGAATCTTTTAATATTAACCGGAGACCACCCTACCTTAGGAGACCATCCTGAGGCAAAGCCGGTCTTTGATTTGGATTCAGTGCAACTTTTAGGAGTTGTGCAGAAGTTACAGCAAGGCACAGATATGAACGGCAATAAATTAAGCGGTACTGCCCCTAAGTTTTGTGTGGGCGCAGTTGTAAATCCTGGGGCAGACCCTATAGAGCCGCAGATTATAAAGATGGAAAAAAAGATTGAGGCGGGCGCGGAATTCTTTCAGACCCAGGCAATTTATGATATAGGTATTTTTGAAAATTTCTTAAATAAGATAAAACATCTTAAGACCACGATATTAGGCGGCATAGTTTTATTAAAATCCGCTGGTATGGCCAGATATATGAATAAAAATGTTGCTGGTGTTTCTGTGCCTGATAGCCTGATTAAAGAGATGGAAGAGGCAAAGGATAAAGTGGCAAAGTCAGTTGAGATTGCCTCTAGATTAATCAAAGAATTAAAACCCCTCTGCCAAGGCGTGCATATTATGCCTATTGGCTGGGATAAGGTTGTGCCGAGAGTTTTAGATGCCTCTGGTCTGTGATAAAGGTGATAGGTGTCAGGAGTTAGGTGTTAGGGAAAACTTAAGGAGAAGAAGATGGATGAGTTTAAAGAAAAATCTATAGATTTAGCCACGCAGGAGATGTTAAAAAAGGCCCAGGATGAAAATATAAAAACCGCTTGGGATAGATTAGAGTTGCAGCAACCCCAGTGTGGATTTGGACAGCTTGGTCTGTGCTGCACTGTTTGTAATATGGGTCCCTGTAGAATTGACCCCTTTGGCGAAGGCCCGCAATCAGGGGTATGCGGTGCTAATGCGGATACCATTGCTGCCAGGAATTTAGCCCGCAAAATCGCGGCAGGCGCTTCAGCGCATTCTGACCACGGCAGGGATGTGGCACATACCTTGTCTTTGCTTGCAGATGGGCATACGCATGACTACGAAATTCTGGATGTGGAAAAATTCAGAGACCTGGCATCTGAATTCGGTATTAATATTGACAAGCCAAAAGAACAAATCGCCAAAGAATTATCAAAGAGATTGCTGGAGGAATTCGGTAAGCAGGATGGTGAATTAGTATTTTGCAAGCGTGCCCCGAAAAAACGCCAGAATATCTGGAAGAGTTTAAATATCACCCCGCGCGGCATAGACAGAGAAGCGGTGGAATTACTGCATACCACCAACATGGGCGTGGATAATGACTATAAGAATATCATTAATACCGGGATGCGTTGCGCCCTTTCTGACGGCTGGGGAGGCTCTATGGTTGCCACTGATGTGCAGGATATTATTCTGGGAAGCCCTAAGCCGGTCAGAGGCAAGGTTAATTTAGGGGTATTAAAAGAAGATTACGTAAATATTGTAGTACATGGTCATGAACCGATTTTATCCGAGATGGCTGTTAAAGCCAGTATGGACCCTGAATTAGTCAATTTAGCCAGAAGGGCTGGTGCGCAGGGTATAAATTTAGCAGGTATTTGTTGCACAGCCAACGAGGTGTTGATGCGGCATGGCATACCTATAGCAGGAAATTTCCTTCAGCAGGAGTTAGCCATTATTACGGGCGCGGTAGAGGTAATGATGGTGGATGTGCAGTGCATTATGCCGGCATTGCATGAGATTGCAAGTTGTTTTCATACAAAACTTATTACCACTAATCCAAAGGCGCGTTTTCCAGGTGTTATTCACGTTGAGTTTGAGCCTAAACACGCCTATGAAGTAGCAAAGCAGATTATTAAAACCGGGATAGAAAATTTCTCCAACCGTAATAAAGAAAGAGTGAATATCCCAAAACAGGAGATGGATTTGGTGGCAGGTTTTACCAAAGAGATTGTCTTTCAGATTTTAGGCGGAAGATACCGCGCCACCTATAAACCTTTAAATGAGGCAATTATTTCTGGGAGGCTACGGGGCTTGGCAGGTGTTGTTGGATGCAACAACCCTAAGCAAACCCACGATTATTTTCACACCACCTTGGTAAAGGAACTCATTAAAAACGACGTCTTGGTTCTACAAACAGGTTGTTCTGCCATTGCCTGCGCAAAACAGGGTTTGCTTATCCCTGAGGCAGCCAGAGAGTATGCGGGTAAAGGGCTACAGGAAATTTGCGAGGCAGTGGGTATTCCACCGGTTTTACATTTGGGCTCTTGCGTGGATAACTCTAGGATTTTAACAGCCGCTTCTTATATTATTGCTGAAGGCGGGTTAGGAGAGGATTTATCAGATATCCCTGCTGCCGGGGCTGCGCCTGAATGGATGTCTGAAAAAGCCATTACTATAGGATTTTATTTTGTTGCATCAGGGGTATATACAGTTTTTGGGGCAAGTCCATTTGCTACCCTTGGAAGCAAGAATTTAAGCGATTATTTAACAGGTCAGTTAGAGGAGGTTGTAGGCGCAAAGTTTGAGTTCTGCGATGACCCGTTAAAAATGGCGCACCTTATGATTAACCATATAGACAATAAAAGAAAGGCGCTGAAGTTAAAACCGGTAATGTATTAAGGTGTTAGCATATAGCGTATAGCGTTTAGGTAAACTATCCGCTACACGCTATCCACTAAACGCTAAAAAGTTATGAAACAATTATATTATGACGTCGATAAATGCTTGGGTTGTAAGTCTTGCGAGATTGCCTGCGCAGTAGGCCACTCAGCAACTAAAGATTTATTCAAGGCGCTTAAAGAGGAAAGGGTATCTTTACCCAGAAAAAAGGTAATGCATACAAGGGGTAAAAACTATCCTGTTTCCTGCCGTCATTGTAAAGACCCTAAATGCGTTGATGCCTGTATGGCAGGTGCTTTGAGTTATGACAAGGAAAAGGGCATAGTTTTGCATGATGAGACGCGTTGTGTGGGTTGTTGGATGTGTGTTATGGTATGTCCTTATGGCGCAATAAGGCCAAATATAAAAACCAGAATACCTTTGCGTTGCGACAAATGCAAGGATAAAGATGAACCTGACTGCGTTAAGGCCTGCCCTACAGGAGCAGTTATCTGGCAGGAGGAAGTAGAGATTAAGTTATGAAACAGTTTGTGATTATAGGAAATTCAGCAGCCGGTATTGCTGCGATAGAGGCGATACGCAATAAGGATAAGGAATCCAGGATTACGGTTATCTCAGATGAGGATTATCCATCTTATTGCCGCTGCCTTATTTCATATTATTTAGCGGCAGAGATAGATGAAGGAAAGATTCTATATAGACCTTTAGATTTTTACAAGGAAAATAAAATAGACCTCTTGTTGAATAAGAGGGTGATACATGTTGAACCAAAAAAGAACTATATTGTTTGCGATGATAAATCTAAGTTAAGTTATGATACCTTGCTTATAGCCACAGGGGCTAAGCCCAAATTTCCTCAAGGTATTAAAGGAATCAAAAAAACAAATGTATTTGGTTTTAGGACTATAAAAGATACAAAAGATATCTTAGGTCAACTGCCTGTAACCAAATCGGCCTGTGTCTTAGGGGGAGGGCTTATAGGGCTTAAGGCTGCCTATGCCTTAAAAAAGAGGAATATAGAAGTAAAGGTAATTATAAAATCAAGGCAGGTCCTTTCTCAGATGTTAGATTTTGAGGCGGCAAATATAGTGCAAAGAAGATTAGAAGACAATGGCATAGAGATTATTCTCGGCCAGGACGTAACGGAGATTATAGGTAATGGAGATATAAAGGCAGTCAAACTTGATTCAGGCAAGGTATTTGGTTGCTCTATGGTGATTGTAGGCAAAGGGGTACAGCCAAATGTAGATTTAGTTAAGGATACGGATATCAAGGTTAACGAAGGCATAATTGTAGATAATCGTTTACAGACCAATATACCCAATATCTACGCAGCCGGAGATGTCTGCGAAAGTTTTGATTTAACTAAAAAGTCATATTCTATAAATGCCTTATGGCCGGTTGCTGTTGAGCAAGGTAAGATGGCAGGTAGAAATATGGCTGGCGATAGCCTAAATTACGATGGTTCTTTAGGAATGAACTCCATAGAATTCTTTGGCCTTCCTGTGGTGTCTTTGGGGATATATAAGATAAAAGAACCAGGTGCGCATATAGAGGAATTGAAACTAAGCAATACAAAGGAAAATATTTATAAGAAAATAATCTTAATGGATAATATTATTATCGGCGCAATATTTGTAGGGGACATTAGAAATAGCGGAGTTTTTTTAAGGTTGATTAGAGAAAAGATAGATGTATCTTCTATAAAAGACAGGTTATGTCATGAAAATTTTGGTTATCCTGATATCATAGATTTGCTGAAAGATAAGGAGTGTATTTATGTCTAAGGTTGTGGTAGAAGCGGTTATAAGAGGTGCAAATGAAATTTTTCAACAGGCATCTTGTTTTTTGGATAAGGCGATTAAGGAAAAGGGCCCTGAGCAAAAAATAGGTTTTCCTGAAACAGCATTTTACCTGCCTTTAGCAAATGCCATGCTGGGTATAAAGGTAGAGACCTTAAAGGATGCCTTGCAGGTTTTAGAACACGCAAAGTCTTTATTGCCGAATCTACCTTCGGATAAGGTCTGGCTTCCTTATTTAGGCGATGCCTTAAACGCAGGTATGTCCACTTTATTTTCTGAAGAACTCATTGTTGCCTTAAGATACCTTTACGACGAGGAACCTCAGAAGGATTGTAATGGATTTTTTACGGATACGATTATGCGTTCATTAGGCATCCAGCTTGTTGACGGTCGTATGCCAGGATTTGCGGCTATATTGGGCGCAGCCCCTGATAACAAAACCGCTGTAGAAATCGTGCGGCAGTTCCAACAGAGAAATATTTTAGTATTTGTCGGCTCGTCTGTAAATGGCCGTTCTATAATTGACCAGTTAATAGAGGAGAATGTCCAGATGGGCTGGGACAATTATATAGTTCCTTATGGCCGTGATACAATTTCAGCGATATATCCTTTGAATTGGGCTATACGTTCTGCATTGACCTTCGGCGGTCTTAAACCAGGACAGGGACAGAAAAGCCTTCTTTACACAAAAGAACGGGTATTTGCCTTTGGTCTGGTCCTGGGTGAAGTAGATGACATAAAATACGCTACCGGGGCAGGCGCTATAAATATGGGTTTTCCGATAATAGCGGACACAGATATTCCAGAAATAAAACCGTCAGGCATTACTACTTATGAGGCCCTTGTTAAAGAATTAGATTATAAAAAGGTCGTCTCGCGTTGTTTAGAAGTCAGGGGTGTGAAGGTAAGTGTCAGTAATATACCCATCCCAGTTCCTTATGCTGCGGCATTTGAAGGGGAGCGGGTCAGAAAGGAACAACTTTATGTTGAGTTTGGCGGCAAGGCAAGCACCGCATTTGAATATTTAACAACAAAAAGTCTGGATAAGATAGAAGATGGCAGGGTGGATATTGAAGGCCCTGATATAGATAAACTTGAGGCAGACAAAAAATCTATGCCCCTGGCTATTATTGTAGAGGTGGCAGGGCGTAAGATGCAGAAGGATTTTGAGCCAATCCTGGAACGCCAGATACACCGTTTCATTAATTATGCTATGGGTGTAATGCATATTGGCCAGCGGGATATGAACTGGATCAGGATATCCCAGGATACCTTTAATAAGGGGTTCCGCCTTAAACACATAGGCATTATTTTACACGCTATGCTGCATAAAGAATATAGCGCTATTTTGGATAAGGTGCAGGTTAAAATCTATACCAGGCAAGAGGATGTAGAGAAGATGGTAGTTGATGCAAAAAAGACATACCAGGAGCGCGACGAAAGGATTAGTGGTATGACTGATGAGAGCGTGGACACATTTTATTCCTGTTTGTTGTGTCAGTCTTTTGCGCCCAATCACGTCTGCATCATTACCCCGGAGCGTTTAGGACTTTGTGGGGCATATTCTTGGTTGGATGCAAAGGCATCATTTGAAATTACGCCTACAGGACCGAACCAACCGATTGTAAAGGGCGAAGCAATTGACATAAAATTAGGCCAATGGAAGAATATAAATGAATTTGTCTATAATAAATCCAACAAGGCGATAGAGAAGGTAAGTATGTATTCCCTTATGGATTCTCCCCAATCATCCTGTGGATGCTTCGAGTGTATTTTAGCCATAATACCTGAAGCAAATGGCGTAATGATTGTGCACAGAGACTACGCAGGTATGACCCCCTGTGGGATGACCTTTACCACTTTGGCAGGTTCTGTGGGCGGTGGGGTGCAGACACCCGGGTTTTTAGGGGTAGGCAAATTATATATAATAAGCAAAAAATTTATTTCCGCTGAAGGCGGGCTCAAACGTCTGGTCTGGATGCCAAGAGAGTTAAAGGAACTCTTGGGCGATAAACTAAAACGTCGGGCTGTTGAGTTGGGAGAGGTGGATTTAATAGAGAAGATTGCAGATGAGACTGTAGCGACTAATTCCGAGGAACTTTTAGTTTTCTTACAAAAAGTCAATCACCCTGCTTTAGAAATGGCTCCATTAATATAGTTTAGGATGAGGTCTTTGTATTAAATTAATAATTTCTGCAAAGAATATTTTACTTGACCTGGCAGTTTTAAGATATTATAATAAATAAAGAAATATGCACAAACCTACCTTAAAGAAAATCATAAAAGATACAACCTGTATAGTTTTATTCATCGCGTCTATTTTTACTTTTCTTTTTGCCCAAGATAGACCTGATACTATCTCTGAACTTAAGATGCAGTCGCGGCTTTATCGCAATAAGGGTTTACAACTGCAGAATAATGGCGACTTAGATGGGGCTATTGGTTTTTATCAAAAGTCAATACAGTTAGACCCTACCTATGCAACCGCTTATAATGACCTTGGCATAGTTTATGAATTAAAGGGTTTAAGCGATCTCGCAGAAGAAAGTTATCTTAAGGCAATAAAGATAGACCCGAATTATTTAAGTGCCTATTCTAATCTGGCGTTGTTTTATGAGGACAGGCGCGATTTAAAAAAGGCATCTTTTTACTGGCAAAAAAGAATAGACCTGGGTTTTTCATCTGACCCCTGGGTTATCAAGGCAAAAAAGAGGTTAGAAGACATAAATCTGGTTTTGGGTAAAAAACCCCAAGAATCAAATAGAGAACAGGAGATTATTGATTTCATAAATGAAGTCTCGGCTATAAAAAGTATGGAAAAACAGGACAGCGCTAAGAAGTCTAAGGAGGTCAAGGAGACCAGTCGGACTGCTCAGACAACCGAGGCAGTTAAGACAAAGGAGGATGACCGTAAGACTACTGCAGCAAAATATTTTCAGGAAGCGCAGTCTAAATATCAAAAAGGGGAATATTTATCCGCATATATGGATGCCAGCGAGGCACAGATTTTGGACCCCTCAAATAAGGTAATTAGTGAGTTTCTAGAAGAACTTCAGAAAAAATTATTGTCAAGGTAAGGCCACAACTTAATTTCCCTGCCAGGTGCTAAAATTTCCAAATATATTAATTAATGGCTGATAATTGTATTTATTTAATTGATGCTACTGCTTTTTGTTATCGCGCCTTTTATGCGCTGCCGCCTTTGACTACATCTTTTGGCCAGCCTACTAATGCCGTATACGGATTTATAAATATGTTGAATAAGATTTTAAAGTGCAGGAATCCGGAATTCCTGGGGGTATGTTTTGATGTTTCAAGGGATACATTTAGACAGAAGAAATTCGCTGAATATAAGATTAACCGGCCGCCTATGCCAGATGGCTTAATAAGCCAAATACCTCTAATTAAGGAGTTAATAAGCGCATATGGAATTTCGGTCTTAGAAAAGGAAGGTTTTGAGGCAGATGATATCATCGCCACTATGCATAAAATTGCAAAGGAAAAGGGTTTTAAGGTATTCATTGTAAGCCAGGATAAAGACATATTGCAGTTGGTGGATGATAATACCTGCGTCTTCAGTCCTTATAAAGACGAAGGCATAACCTATGATATTCAGAAGGTCGTTGAGCGTTACAGCGTAAAACCAGCGCAGATACCTGATATTATAGCGCTTATGGGAGATGATGTTGATAATATCCCAGGGGTGTCAGGGATAGGGGAAAAGACTGCTATCAAACTGATTAAAAAATTTACCTCGGTAGAGAATCTCTTCGGGCATATCAACGAGATTGGTTCAGAAAAGATTGAAAGGGCCATTAAAGACAATATTGAAAAAATAAAATTGAATAAACAACTGGCTTTATTGGATACAGATATGGATTTAAGATTTGACTTGGAAAAATTAAGAGTCGGGAAGCCAGACTATAAAGAGTTGTTCAGGTTGTTTAAACGCCTTGAGTTTAAAAAACTGCTTAAAGACCTACCTATAGATAAAGATAGCCAGGAGAATATTGAGACGCCCGTGCTTACAGACATAGATAGATTGGGTAGCGAGATTGAAGAATTGGTTATATTTGGAGATACCCCTAGAAGCCTTGTATTTTATTCCGGCGGTAAATTTTTTTCTTTAGGCAATCTAAGTGAAGATATAAAAAAAATGCTGGCAAGCGAAAAAATAAAAAAGATAGGACACGACCTAAAAAAGATTAAGGTATTTTTAGCCAGGGAGAAAATTGTTTTGGATGGGTTGTATTTTGATACGATGATAGCGGATTATTTGCTTAATCCTTCAAGGGCAGACTATGACCTTGGCACAATTTACTGGGAGCATTTTTCTAACGCATCACTGCTGCAATCCTTAAATGCGGCGCAAGGTGTAAATATAATTGTAAAATTAAAACCAATCTTGGAAAAAGAACTTAAAGATAAATCCTTATTTAGTTTATTTAAAGATATTGAAATGCCCCTTGCCAGTGTGTTAGCGGAAATGGAGTTAAGCGGTATAAGACTGGATGTAGAGTTGCTGTCTAAGGTTTCGCGGGAAATTGAAGAAAGATTAAGCGGGCTTATTGAAGATATTTACGAAATCAGCGGTTGTCAGTTTAATATAAATTCGCCTAAGCAGTTGCGAGAGGTATTATTTGATAAATTAAAACTCCCCGTAATTAAAAAAACCAAAACAGGTCCATCCACTGATGAGGAGGTATTAAGGGCGCTTGCAGGTGAGCATAAACTGCCGGCTATATTACTTGAATATCGTCAATTGATGAAACTTAAAACAACATATGTAGATACCCTGCCTGGTTTGATTGACCCATCTACTGGCAGGGTGCATACCTCTTTTAACCAGACGGCAACAGAGACAGGGAGGTTAAGTTCCACTAATCCCAATCTTCAGAATATACCAGTAAAGACAGACATAGGGGCGAAAATCAGACAAGCGATAATTTCCTTTGGAGAAGATTGTTATCTACTATCCTGCGACTATTCCCAGATAGAATTAAGAATACTGGCGCATCTTTCTGGGGATGAAAACTTACTAACAGCCTTTAAAGAGGGTAAGGACATACATAGAATAACAGCCTCTTTGATTTACGGGATAGATGAGAATGATATTACAGTATCTATGCGCGAGATTGCCAAAAGGGTTAATTTCGGGATTGTATATGGCCTTACATCATATGGGCTCTCACGGGATTTGGGGATATCCCTTGAGGAGGCGCAGAACTTTATTGACGCTTATTTCTTAAGATACCCTCGGGTAAAGGATTACATAGAAGAGCAGATATCAAGGGCTAAAAAAGACGGTTTTGTAACCACAATATTAGCAAGGAGGAGATATATCCCTGATATAAATAATAAGAATCAGGCAATTCGCCAATTTGCCCAACGCCAGGCAGTCAATACGCCTATACAGGGTTCAGCAAGCGATCTGATAAAACTGGCGATGATTAACATACACAGGCATATAAAAAATGAAGGTTTAAAAACCGAGATGCTTCTTCAGATCCATGATGAATTGGTATTTAATGTTCCGGAATACGAGTTAAAGGATTTTATTGATTTAGCAAGGGATAAGATGGAGAATGTTTTAAGGTTAGATGTTCCCATAAGGGTTAGCATAAAAAAGGGTCGAAACTGGTTAGAAATGGAGGAGGTAAAATGAAGATAGCGATTTGCGCTTCAGAGGTGGTGCCTTTTGCTAAAACAGGTGGTCTTGCTGATGTGGCAGGGGCATTGCCCTTAGAACTTGAAAAGGCAGGCGAGGAGGTAATCATAACCTTGCCTAAATATAAGGCGATACAGGATTCCAAATTTAAGATTAAAAGAGTCAACGAAGACATTTCTTATTCAGTGATAGGTAAAGACATAAAGGTTTATTTCATTGAAAATGATAAATACTATAACCGCGATAATCTATATATGGATAAAAAAGGAGATTACCCGGATAACTTAGAGAGGTTTTCGTATTACTGTAAGAGAACATTAGAGTTACTTAAAGAGATAAATTTCAAGGCTGATATTATACATCTGCATGATTGGCAGGCATCTTTAATACCTGTTTACTTAAAGACCTTGTATTCAGGCGACCTATTTTTTAAAGATACAAAGACAGTCATCACCATACATAATATAGGGTATCAGGGGATTTTTCCTAAAGAGGAATTTCCAAAACTTGGGCTTAGTTGGGATATCTTTAATATGGAGATGTTAGAATTCTATGGAAAGATAAATCTCCTTAAGGGCGGTATAGTTTTTTCTGACTTTATAACCACCGTAAGTCCGACATACAGTAAGGAAATTCAGACTAAGGAATTCGGATTCGGATTAGAGGGGATTCTCTCCCAGCGCAAGGACAGGCTCTTTGGCATCTTAAACGGCTTAGACTACTCCATCTGGAATCCAGAAACAGATAAGTTTATCGCTAAGAATTTTTCAGCACGTAATATAGAAGATAAATATAAAAATAAAAAGGACCTGCAGGAAATTTGCCATTTGCCATTAAAAGATGATGTGCCTGTAATAGGCATAGTCTCCCGTCTTGCAGAACAGAAGGGCTTTGATATCCTTGCAGAGGCGATAGATAAAATCTGTCAACTTGATTTACAACTTGTAATTTTGGGCACTGGCGAATTAAAATACCATGTCTTACTAGAGAAAATCGTCAAGAAATATCCCAGGGTGATTTCCCTATCCCTTAAATTTGACGATGTCCTTGCCCATAAGATATACGCCGGAGTTGATATTTTTCTTATGCCATCTAAATACGAGCCTTGCGGTTTAGGTCAACTTATCAGTTTGAGGTATGCCACCATCCCAATAGTTTTTAAAACTGGCGGCTTGGCAGATACGGTTAACAGTGATAACGGGTTTGTATTTGAGCGTTATAACAAAGAAGACTTAGTAAAGACAATTAAGAAAGCAATCCAGGCATTTAAGAATAAAGGTAAGTGGACTATCCTTATGCAAAACGCTATGCAGTGCAATTTCTCCTGGCAGGAATCCGCGGCTAAATACATCGCATTATATGAAAAGGCGATTAAGGGATAATAGGAGAGTTATACTTGGGGTTACAGGCAGTTTTGGAAGCGGCAAGAGCACAGTGACACGATTATTCGGCGCCTATGGTGGCAGGATAATTGATGCAGATAGGCTCTGCCATAGTCTTATTCGTCCGGGCAGCGCTACCTATAGAAAAATAATAGAGTGTTTTGGCAGTGGGGTGCTTCAAAATAGCCGCCATATTAACCGCGCCAAGTTAGCAAGATTAGTCTTTAGCGATAAGGTATTATTGCGCAAACTTAACAGGATAATCCATCCTGAGGTAATAAAGGCCATAAGACAAAAGATTAATGAGGCAACTGAAAATCTTATTATTGTAGATGCGCCCTTGCTTATTGAATCTGGATTAAATAAAGAGGTAGATAAGGTTATTGTGGTAAATACCAATATAAAAAAGCAGATTGAGAGGATACGACTTAAGACTAATCTTAAAAAAGATGATATATTAAAAAGGATAAAGGCGCAGATGCCTTTATCCGATAAAATCCGACAGGCGGATTTTATAATAGATAATAACGGCAGCATAAAAAATACAAAGGCACAGGTATATGGAATTCTTAAATCGCTTGGTTGTATATAAGGTCAATTAAAGGAGGTTGTGGTGGAAAAGTTAGATATTGGAAAATTAAAAGAGATGAAGATTAATGAACTGAATAAAAAGGCAAAAGAACTCAATGTAAACAGCATAAGCGGACTTAGAAAACAGGATTTAATATTTAAGATACTGCAGGCCCAGGCGGAAAAAGAAGGGCTTATGTTTGGGGAGGGTATTTTAGAGATACTGCCTGAAGGGTTTGGATTCTTAAGGTCAACAAACTATAATTATCTGCCCTGTCCCGATGATATATATATATCCCCATCTCAGATAAGAAAATTTGATTTAAGGACAGGGGACACCGTAAGCGGCGAAATCAGACCGCCTAAAGAAGGGGAAAAATATTTCGCCCTTTTAAAGGTAGAGGCGGTTAATTTTGAGAATCCTGATGAGATTAAAGAGAAAATTCTATTTGATAACCTCACCCCTATCTATCCGCACGAACATTTCAATCTTGAAACAGACCCAAAGGAGATATCTATGCGTATTATGGACCTATTGACTCCCATAGGCAAAGGGCAGCGTGGTTTAATTGTTGCTCAACCTTATAGTGGAAAGACTGTCTTGCTACAGAAGATAGCCAATTCTATTATGACTAATCACCCGGATACAATATTGATTGTTTTGTTGATTGATGAACGTCCTGAAGAGGTTACAGATATGCAGAGGCACGTTAAGGGGGAGGTGATTTCATCTACTTTTGATGAGCCACCAGAGAGGCATGTGCAGGTAGCAGAGATTGTTCTTGAGAAGGCAAAGAGATTGGTTGAACATAAAAGGGATGTCGTGATTCTCTTGGACAGTATTACGCGTCTTGCCCGCGCATATAATGCGGTTGTGCCGCACAGCGGCAAGGTTTTATCAGGCGGCATTGATTCCAACGCCCTGCAGAAGCCAAAGAGATTCTTTGGGGCTGCCCGCGCCGTTGAAGAAGGAGGCAGTTTGACTATAATTGCTACAGCCCTTGTGGACACAGGGAGTCGGATGGATGAAGTGATATTTGAGGAATTCAAGGGCACAGGAAATATGGAACTGCAATTGGATAGGAATCTTTTTCAGCGCAGGATTTATCCAGCCATTGATATTAAACGTTCAAATACAAGGCATGAGGAACTGCTTTTAAAAGAAGAGACATTGCAGAAGGTGTGGATTTTAAGAAAGGTCTTGAATGAATTGAATAACGTAGAGGCAATGGAACTTCTAATAGAAAAACTATCCAAGACTAAAAATAACGAAGAGTTTCTTAATAGCATGAACCAGTAAGGATAAAAAACATATTGGTTGATAGTCGATAATCTATGGTCTATAGTAAAGACTATAGACCATAGACCACAGGCAATAGACCTATATCGTTTAATTCAATACAAAGGAGGGTTAAAAAGTGAAAGACAAGATTCATCCTAAATATCAGGAGTCAGTAATTATTTGCGCCTGCGGAAACACAATACATACCCGCTCCACCAAGCCGAACATAAGAGTTGAGGTGTGTTCAAAATGCCACCCATTTTTTACAGGCAAGCAGAAATTTGTGGATTCAGCCGGCAGGGTAGATAAGTTTATTAAGAAATACGGTAAAAAATCTTCTTAATAAGAGATGTTTGAAAAATTGCAGAAGTTAGAAAATCGCTATCAGGAATTAGAACACATCCTGGCTACTAGTGAAGTAGTCTCAAATAAGGATAAGTATAGCAAATACGCCAAAGAATTGGCTGCGTTAAATGATGTGGTATCTTTATTTCGTAGTTACAAGAAAATTTCTGCAGAGATTAATAACCTGGAAGGTGTCCTTAAGGAGAAGCACGACAAAGAATTTTTAGACTTAGCCAGGGAAGAATTAAGGGGTTTAATAGAAAAGAAAGCGAAATTAGAGAATGACCTTAAAGACGCCCTTAAGGAAGAAGACAAGGATTTAGGCAAGGATATTATTGTAGAGATTCGTCCAGGCACGGGCGGATTAGAGGCAGGGTTATTTGCTGCTGACCTTTACCGGATGTACACAAGGTATGCGGCTAAAAAAGGCTGGGATATTGAGCCGATGTCCGTACATACTACAGAATTAGGCGGTGTTAAGGAGATAATATTCAGTGTAAAAGGCAAAGACGCCTTTAAACGGCTTAAGTTTGAAAGCGGTGTACATCGTGTACAGCGTGTCCCTACCACTGAGGCGCAGGGTCGTATTCATACATCTACGGCAACTGTTGCAGTATTGGTTGAGCCTGAAGAGATAGACTTAATCATTGATTCTAAGGATTTAAGGATTGATACTTATAGGTCCAGCGGTCCAGGGGGACAGCATATGCAGAAAACCGACTCTGCTGTCAGGATTACGCACATACCAACCGGGACAGTTGTCTCTTGTCAGGATGAGAGGTCGCAGTTAAAAAATAAAAATAAGGCGATGAGGATTTTAAGGGCTAAACTTTTGGATATGAAAAGGCAGGAGGAATCAAAAAAAATTACAGAAGCCAGGAAATCCCAGATTGGCACAGGCGACCGCAGCGAAAAAATACGCACCTATAATTTTCCAGATAGAAGGGTTACTGACCACCGCATAAATCTGACAGTGCATAACTTGGAGGCAGTGCTGGAAGGGGATCTGGATGAGATATCAGATGCCCTGATTAAGGCGTCTGAGGAGAAGGCAAATAATTAATATGAATGAAGCAGAATTATTATTTACGGAGATATTTAATACAAATAGGGCAGGCCTTTATTTAGATAAGGATTTAAGGCTTGATAAGGACAAGGCTTATTTTATATCAACGGTATTAAGAAGAAGAATACAAGGCGAGCCCTTACAGTATATATTAGGCAAGTGCGAATTTATGGGCTTAGAATTTAAAGTAACTCCTGATGTAATGATACCACGTCCTGAAACGGAGATTTTGGTAGAAAAGGGGATAGATTTAGTTAGGAGTTTGGGGTTGGGAGTTAGGAGCAAGGAGTTGGGAGTTAGGAGTTGGGAGATATTGGATATTGGGACTGGTTCGGGATGTATAGGTATATCCCTGGCTAAGTTTTTGCAAAATTGTAAAGTTACGGCTGTGGATATTTCAGAAAATGCCCTTATTGTTGCGAAAGAAAATGCGAAATTAAATAACGTTGAGATTAATTTTCTCCACAGCGATTTATTTAATGCCCGTGAATTAGAATCTAATAGATATGATTTAATAGTTTCCAATCCTCCGTATATCCCTTCATCCGAAATTGACAGTTTAGAAATCCAACTGCAATATGAGCCGCGCATTGCCTTAGACGGCGGAATGGATGGTTTGGATTTTTATAGAAGGATAATTTGTCAGGCCCAGGCGCATTTAAAGGCAGATGGATTTTTGATTCTGGAGATTGGTTTCGGCCAAGCCATTAAGATAAAGAATATTCTGGAGAAAACAAGAAATTTTGCGATAATAGATATAGTTAAGGATTATAATAGTATAGACAGGGTAGTGGTGGCTAAATTTTCAGGCCGCGTAGATAACGTAAAACGTAAAAGTAAGAAATGATTACAGTGATTTAATCACGGATTAACGCGGATGAAAAAAGACACGGATTAAACGGATTCTCACTACTCACTACTAATAATAGCCAGGGACAACTAAAACAATCCGTGATTATAATCCACAGGCACTCTGGATAACGTAGAAGGTAAAAGTAAAAGGCGTATATTATGGATAAACTGATTATTGAAGGTGGTGTAAAGTTAAAGGGAGAGGTTGTTATTTCAGGTTCTAAAAACGCAGTCTTGCCCATACTAGCAGCGACACTGCTTACTGATGAGGCCTGTGTTATTAACAGGGTACCCGCCCTTCGCGATACAAATACGATGTTAAAAATCCTGCGTTCTTTAGGCAAGAATGCAGAATTTGACAAAGGCAGGGTTTATGTTGCCTCAACAAAAAATGTAAGTTTTACAGCAGACTATAAACTTGTATCAACGATGCGCGCCTCTTTTTGCGTCTTGGGTCCTCTTCTGGGTAGATTTAAGAAGGCAAGGGTTTCCTTGCCAGGCGGTTGCGTTATCGGGATAAGGCCTGTGGATTTGCATCTTAAAGGGCTTAAGGCATTGGGTTCGGATATTACTATTGAATCCGGATATGTAGTTGCAGAGGCGAATAACCTTAAAGGCAATCACATTTATTTAGGGGGTGAGTGTGGCTCATCTGTTTTGGCCACAGACAATGTGATGATGGCTGCTGTTTTAGCAGAAGGAAGGACCATTATTGAAGCCGCTGCATGCGAACCAGAGGTAGCTGACCTGGCGGAATTCTTGATTAAAATGGGCGCTAAGATTAAGGGCCACGGCACCCCAGTTATTGAAATTGAAGGTGTAAGATATTTGCACGGTGCTGAGCATTCAGTAATACCTGATAGAATTGAGGCAGGCACTTTTATGATAGCATCATTGATTACAGGCGGGGATATAATTCTTAAGAATGTAATGCCACAGCATTTAAGCGCTGTTATTGATAAATTACAAGAGGCAGGAGTTTCAATTACTAAAACTAGCAATTCCCTGCGTCCACATCTTCCAAGGAGGCTTCAGCCTATAAACGTTACTACGCTGCCTTATCCTGGATTTCCAACAGATATGCAGGCGCAGATAATGAGTTTAATGAGTATAACGCCAGGTATAAGCGTAATTACAGAAAAGATTTATCCAGATAGATTTATGCATGTGGCTGAACTCAACCGTATGGGTGCGCATATCAAAAGGGAAGGGCCATACGCTATCATAGAAGGCGTAAGACAACTCTCGGGCGCTCCTGTTATGGCATCTGACCTGCGTGCCTCAGCCTGTTTGGTCCTGGCAGGATTGGTGGCTAAGGGCAGAACAGAGGTTTCCCGTATTTATCACCTTGAGCGCGGATATGAAAATATGGAGAAAAAAATTCAGGCGTTGGGAGGCAGAATCTGGAGGGAGAAGGAATAAGGACAAATTTTATAAGTGGGTCGATGTTCAATAGCCAATGGTCAATACCAAAAACTATAGACTATAGACCCTTAGAGGCAAAAATATGATTTTGATGATTGATAATTACGATTCATTTACCTATAATCTCGTTCAATATTTAGGGGAACTTGGAGAAGACCTCAAGGTATTTAGGAATGATAAGATAACTATAAATGAAATTAAAAAAATAAAACCAGACAGGATTGTTATTTCCCCTGGCCCAGGAGAGCCTCTTGACGCTGGTATCTCCTGCGATTTAATCAGGGAATTTTCAGATAAACTGCCTATACTTGGTGTTTGTTTAGGGCATCAATGCATAGGTTATTGTTTCGGGGCAAAGATAGTAGGTGCAAAGAGACTTATGCACGGCAAGACCTCTATGATTTATCATAATCAGAAAGGCATTTTTAAGGGGATACCAAATCCATTTGAGGCTACCCGTTACCATTCTTTATTGGTTCAAAGACGCCATCTACCAAAATGCCTGGAAATAACCGCGTGGACAAAAGAGAATGAGATTATGGGTTTAAGGCATAAGAGGTATCCTGTATGGGGGGTCCAGTTTCATCCGGAATCAATCCTGACTAAAGTTGGCAAAGATATATTAGCCAATTTTCTTAAACTCAAATGATAAAAGAAGCCACAGAGATTATAGCACAAGGCAATGATTTAACTGCAAGCCAAATGGAAATAGTTATGGAAGAGATTATGACTGGTAAGTGTGAAACCAGCCAGATTGTTTCCTTTTTGACTGCCTTAAACCATAAGGGTGAATGCATAGATGAACTTGTGGCAGCGGTTTTAGTTATGCGTCGTCATGTAACAAGAATCAATACTAATCGTAAACCCCTCTTGGATACCTGTGGAACAGGTGGAGACAGAAAGGGCACTTTTAACATTTCCACTGTTGTGGCTTTTGTGGCTAGCGGTGCAGGAATCGCCGTGGCTAAACACGGCAACCGTTGTGTATCCAGCAAATCTGGAAGCGCGGATGTATTGGAGGCGCTTGGCATTAATATAAATATGACGCCAACTGATATGGAAAGATGCCTTAATGAGATAGGTATAGCCTTTTTATTTGCACCTAATTTGCATCCGGCAATGAAATACGCAATGCCTGCCAGAAAACAAATGGGGGTAAGGACAATCTTTAACCTAATTGGTCCTTTGACTAATCCTGCCGGAGCAACCCACCAATTGTTAGGTGTATTTGATAGCCATCTTACAAAGGCATTTGGTGAGGTTTTAGGTAGTTTAGGAACAACACATGCCTTAATAGCGCATGGCAAAGATGGTTTGGATGAAATAACCACGACTGACTCAACCTTTATTAGCGAGGTTTATAATGGAAAATTGAATAATTATGAAGTGCAGCCAGAAGATTTTGGGTTTAAGAGAGCGAGCCTTTCTGATTTAGCAGGGGGGTCTGCCTCAGACAATGCCAGGATTTTGCTGGATATTTTAAATGGACAGACTGGCCCAAAGCGAGATATAGTGGTATTAAATGCCGCGGCAGCCATATACGCTGCTAGTAAGGCAAAGACGATTAAGGATGCGATAGGATTAGCAGAGGAATCCATAGATTCGCATAATGCCCTGAAGAAAATGCTGGAACTTAAAAAATATTCTGCTTAGGTATTAAAAATGAAGAAGTTAGATTTTCTAAAAGATATTGTGCAGAGAAAAAAGGACAGGATTCTTTTGGCAAAACAGGGTTTGCCAGAGGAAGATTTGAAGATGAAAATAGGTAGTTTACCGCCGCCTAAGCCTTTTATAGAAAATATAATCAAACCGCGCACAATCTCTTTGGTTGCAGAGATAAAAAAGGCATCTCCCTCTCGTGGCATCATACGTCAGGATTTTAAATATCTGGATATTGCCAGGATTTATCAGGAATTAGGGGTGCAGGCAATCTCAGTCCTTACAGAAGAAGATTTTTTTATGGGTAATATTTCTTATATTAATGAGATTAAGGCAGTATGCGATAAGCCGCTGCTTAGAAAAGATTTTATTATAGAACCATATCAGGTCTATGAGTCTCGTTTTTACGGCGCTGATGCCATACTTTTTATCGCAGGTCTATTAACAAAGGATGAACTTATAGGGTTGATAAAGGTTGCAAATGAAGTTGGGCTAGATTACGTAGTAGAGGTGCATACACAAAATGAGTTAAAGAAGATTTTGAATTTGAATGTTGATGTGCCGCTTATTGGAATAAATAATCGCGACCTGCATACATTAGAGGTTGATACCAAGACGGTGGAGAGGCTTTTCCCATTGGTGCCTAAGGATAGGAATGTGATTGTGGAAAGCGGGATAAAGACATACCAGGACGTTCTATTCTTAAAAATCCTTGGGGTAAGCGCAGTCTTAATCGGCGAGGCTTTTATGGAGGCTGAGGATATCGCAAGGAAGGTTGAAGAAGTAATGGGTTGGTAAGTTTAGTTGTTAGAATGGTAAAGATAAAGGTATGCGGTATAACTAATTTAGATGACGCTATGGCAGCAGTAGATGCTGGTTGCAATGCCTTAGGATTTGTCTTTTATAAAAAAAGCCCACGTTATATATCTCCTAAAAAAGCCAGGGATATAATCAGGCATCTACCGGATAAGATTATTAAAATCGGTGTATTTGTCAATGAGCAGCCAGATGTTATAAAAGGGATAGCCAGATTATGCAATCTTGATATGCTGCAGTTTCATGGTTATGAGTCTGTTGATTTCTGCGGCAAATTTAAAGGATACAGGATTATCAAGGCATTTAGGGTAAAAGATAAAGTTGATTTAAGCGAGGTATTAAAATACCAGACATTTGCTTACCTTTTTGATACATTTGTTAGGTCTAAGGTTGGAGGCACAGGAAGGACATTCAATTGGCAGTTGTATAAGCATCTGGTTAAGATAAAAAGACCTGTATTTTTATCAGGGGGGCTTAATGAAAATAATGTAAGAGAAGCCATCAGGATGTTTAAGCCGGAGTGGGTAGATGTTTCCACTTCAGTTGAGATATCGCCAGGTAAAAAAGACAGGTTTAAGTTAAAGAGATTCATCAGTTCTGTGAAGGAGGCTAAAAGATGAAACAGATTAAAAAATTCGCAGTATTACAGACTGCAAAAGTAGCGGCAATGCTTTATTTAATTGGCAGCGCAATTTTTTTTATTCCCTATGGGGCTTTGAGTTTTGCTTTAGGCAAAATAAAAGGACAGTTAGCGATTGGATTGTTTTTATTAGCCCCCTTGCTTTATTGTGCTATAGGTTTTATATTCGTATCTATCTTTTGCCTTCTTTATAATTTTATTGCTTCTAAGATAGGGGGCATAGAGATAGAGATTGACGGAGATAATCAGGAATAAGCATAACGCAAAACGCAAAAGGCAAAACGCAAAACTAAAGAATGATTACAGTGATTTAATCACGGATTAACACGGATTAAAAGACACGGATTAACACGGATTAAAAAAGACACGGATTAAACGGATTAAAAGACACACGGATTAAACGGATTTAGACAAGACAATCCGTGGCAATCCGTTTAAAAATCCGTTAAATCCGTGATTATAATACATAGGCACCTTAGATAACTCAAAACGCAAAAGGAAAAACACAAAACTAAAGAAAGTTAGCGAGTTGGCGTGTTGGTGGTTTATTTAAATATAGCATTATTACCATAGAGAGGATATACAATGAGTTTGCCTGATAAAAGGGGATATTTCGGAGATTTCGGCGGGAAATTTGTCCCGGAAACCCTTATCTACGCCCTGGATGAATTAGAACGCGAGTACAAAAAGGCAAAGCAGGATAAGGCATTTCGCAATAGGCTGTATTATTATCTTAGGGAGTATGCCGGTAGACCTACACCTTTATACCTTGCTGAAAATCTTAGCAGATATTTAGATATAAATAAAATATACCTTAAGCGCGAAGACCTTCTGCATACAGGCGCGCATAAGATAAACAATACCCTTGGGCAAATACTTCTGGCAATACGTATGAAAAAGACGCGGGTTATTGCTGAAACAGGGGCTGGTCAGCATGGGGTTGCTACTGCAACCGTAGCGGCTATGTTTGGACTTGAATGCGCAGTTTATATGGGCCAGGAGGACATAGACAGGCAAAGATTAAACGTATACAGAATGCAACTTTTAGGTGCGCGGGTAATCCCTGTTATAAGCGGCTCAAGGACTTTAAAAGACGCAATGAACGAGGCCTTAAGGGATTGGGTGAGCAACGTCCGTAACACCCACTATATAATTGGAAGCGTGGCAGGTCCCCATCCATATCCTATGATGGTAAGGGATTTTCAGTCCGTAATTGGAGAGGAAGCAAAAAAACAGATTCTCCAAAAAGAAGGCAGATTGCCTGATTACCTGGTTGCCTGCGTAGGTGGAGGAAGCAATGCGATGGGGTTATTCCATACTTTCTTTAATGATAAAAAAGTAAAATTCATTGGCGTTGAGGCTGCGGGTGAAGGTATTTCTACTGGCAGGCATGCAGCAACCCTTGCCACAGGCAAGATGGGTGTTTTGCACGGCTCTAAATCCTGTCTTCTTGAAGATGAATTCGGCCAGGTAAAGATAGCCCATTCTATCTCTGCTGGATTGGATTACCCAGGGGTAGGACCTGAGCATGCCTATTATAAACAGATAGGCCGCGCCAGATATGTCGCAGTAACTGATAATGAGGCATTAGAGGGGTTTAAGATGCTTTCTCAAAAGGAAGGCATTATACCTGCCTTAGAGTCAGCGCATGCAGTTGCTTATCTAAAAAAGATGCGCAGGTTTATAAATAAAAATTCCATTATTATTGTATGCCTTTCAGGAAGAGGGGATAAAGATATGGGTATTGTTACTGAAAGGCTGAAGGTGTAATAAGTCCTTGCGCCAAAATGGCGAGTCCAAAAATAGCCAATAACTAATTTTATCTTAATGATATATGATAAACAGGATAGATAAAAAATTCAAAGAGTTAAGAGGGTCTAATAAAAAGGCGTTTATTGCTTTTATTACAGCCGGATATCCAAGCCTTGATATTACAGAAAAACTTGTTCTGGAATTTAGTAAAAGCGGCGTGGATATTATAGAGTTAGGCGTGCCTTTTTCAGACCCTATGGCTGACGGCCCTATAATTCAGGAGTCTTCAGAGGCAGCACTTAGGCAAGGGGTATATCTTAAAGATATACTGGATTTGGTAAAAAGGGTGCGTAGATACACAGATATACCAATAGCCCTTATGACTTATTATAATATCATATTCTGTTTTAAAGAAGAGAGATTCATTAAGATTGCCTCTGGCTATGGAGTTGATGGGGTGATAATTCCAGATCTCCCTCCTGAAGAAGGTATGTCATTTATTAAATTGGCAGATAGACATAAATTAGATGTTATATGTTTTGTCTCCCCTACAACCTCACGCAAACGCATAAAATATATATCAAAAATGGCAAGGGGATTTATTTATTATATATCTTTAACCGGGGTCACAGGTCCGCGGCAGAATCTTCCGCCAGAACTAATTCAGAATCTTAGAGAAATTAAAAAAATTGTTGATAAACCCGTATGCGTGGGTTTTGGCGTATCCACACCTGAACAGATAAGACGGATTTGGGCTGTTGCGGACGGGGTAATCGTTGGTTCAGCCATAGTGAAGAAAATCAAAGAGAACTTAAACAATAAAAACCTGGTTAAGAATATAGGCAAATTCATACTTTACCTAAGACAAGGATAAGCCTGGCCTAAAGAATAGGCACGGGCTAAATTCGCATTAACAGGAATATTTTTTCTGATAGCTATATAGACATATATGGATGGAAAAATGTATAAAAAGATTGTCCTTGATAATGGATTAAGAATTATTACTCATCAGATGCCTGGTATGCGTTCATTTGCGCTTGGTATTTGGATTAGGACCGGCGGCAGATACGAAACTGCCAAATTAAAAGGTATTTCGCACTTTTTAGAACACATGCTTTTTAAGGGCTCAAGTAAATATTCCTGCAGAAAAATTAAAGAATCCATTGAAGGGGTGGGTGGGTCTTTAAACGGTTTCACTTCAGAGGAACTAACCTGTTTTTTGGTAAAATTGCCAAGCCGTTATTCAGATATGGCTTTAGATATCCTTTCGGATATGGTTTTAAACCCATTATTGGCGCAATCCGATATTGAAAAAGAAAGGACTGTGATACTTGAAGAAATAAAAATGTATAAAGATTTGCCACAGAGTTATGTCTATGACCTTCTGGATGAACTTTTATGGCCGAAACAGCCATTGGGTATGAGTATAATAGGCACAGTAGAATCTGTAAGCCGTATTAGCCGTAGAGACCTATATACATATAAACAAAAGCATTATACTTCTAGCAATATCGTAATTAGCGCCGCAGGTTTATTGGAAGAAGAACATTTAAGGAAAAAAATAGAAAAAAATTTTTCTTCCTTTAAGATGAGTGGTTTAAATAAATTTCTTAAGGCGCGGCAACAGCAGTATAAGCCACGGCTTAATTTATTTCCCAAAGATACAGAGCAGACGCATCTGGCCTTGGGCTTTCACGGTTTTAAGAGAGACCACCCTTTAAGGCATGCCTTGGCGCTTTTACACATCATACTTGGCGCAAATATGTCCAGCCGTCTTTTTAATGAGGTAAGGGAGAAAAGGGGTTTGGCTTATGAGATTGGGACACAGATTAAACGTCTTAGTGATACAGGCGCATTAATTGTGCATGCAGGCATTGATAATCGTAAGGTAGATAAGGCAATACGTTTGATATTTGAGGTCTTAAGCCAGATTAAAAATAGTTTAGTGACTCTTGATGAGTTTAGGCGCGCAAAGGAATTTTATATAGGCCAGATTATGCTCTCCCTGGAAGATACATTAGACCATATGCTTTGGATAGGAGAGTCAACAGCCACGCTTGATAAGACATATTCCCTGGATGAGATAATAAAAGAGGTAAATGAGGTAAAGCGCGAGGATATACGTAGCGTTGCAAGGAATATATTTAAGGAAAATAATATTAATCTTGCACTTATAGGTCCTCTTAAAGATAGTAACCACAAGATTTATAAGCAGTTGCATATAGATTAACACTTAAAAAATATGAACACTATATTGTCCATCCCCATCTTTATATTTTTCTTCGCCTTGGCGCTTTTGTCATTTTTCTTTGCGGTTGCAGAAACCTCAATAATAGGCTTAAGCAAAATACGCCTCAGGCATATGATTAATCAAGGGATAAGGCGTGCCCAACATATCCAGAGACTTGTTGTTAAACTTGACAAGGTTATTGCCGCTATTCTTATAGGAAACAATTTCGTCAATATCGCTATGTCTGCTATTATCACTGCAATATCTGTGCAGATATTTGGTTATCGCTGGGGGGTTGCGTTAGCGGCATTTGGTTCTACGATATTCATCCTGATTTTTTGCGAGATTACTCCGAAGATACTGGCTACCAAGCATCCAGAGAAGATTGCGCTTTTTTCCGCACCTTTAATGGAATTTTTTATTCGCCTTTTAAATCCCCTTATTGTTATTTTTACAGGAATAAGCAACCTTATATTAAGGATATTTAGGTTAACCCCGGTAAAAAGGTCTCCATTGATTACAGAAGAAGAGTTACGGATGATGATTGAGATTGGCAAAGAAGAAGGGGTTTTGAGCGAAGAAGAGAAGAAGATGCTACATCGCATATTTACTTTTGGAGACACCTTAGTCGGCACAGTTATGGTTCCTAAAGATAAAATTGTAGCAGTGGATATTAATGCTACCACTGAAGATTTATTAAAGACTTTTGTTGAAGATGGCCATGCCCGACTTCCAGTTTACAGGAACTCCATAGATAACATTATTGGTATAATTTATGCCCACGACCTACTTTATATACTGCGGGATAAGAAACTCTTTGTATTGCAAGATTTAGTGCATCCGGCTTACCGCATCTCTTCCAGTATGCGCGTCAATGAACTTTTAAGGAAATTTCAAGCGGATAAAATACAGATTGCCATTGTAGTTGACAAACAGGGAAAGACCCTGGGGCTATTAACCCTTGAGGACCTGATTGAAGAGATAGTCGGAGAAATAGAGGAAGAATATACCAGGTACGATTAAAAGACACGGATTAAACGGATACTCAATACGCAATACTAAAAAGTTTAGCGAGTTAGCGAGTTAGCGGGTTTGCGGCAAAACTCTGCGATTGCGTTGACATAAAGGGTAAACTATGATAAAATATAAAAAGTTATTGAATTATGTATTTAAACTGTATTTATTACCCATCTAACAAAGGAGGATGTTAAAAATGGCAGAAAAGGGATATTGCGTTAAGTGCAAAAGTTTAAAGGAGATGAAAGACGAGCAGAAGGTTACTATGAAAAACGGTCGTATGGCAGTAAAAGGCAAATGCCCGGATTGCGGTACGGGGATGTATAGAATCTTAGGAAAAAAATAACTTAGACGGAGGATTAGATATACAATTAGAATCTAAAAAAATAGCCCTGCGAATTGCCGATGTAGCAAAATCTAAAAAAGCGCAGAAGGTGATTGTCCTGGATATGCGCGAGGTTAGTAGTTTCTGCGATTACTTTGTTATATCAAGCGGCACTTCGCTTAGGCAGGTGCAAGCCATTGCTAAGGCCATAGAAGAGGATTTAAGCAAGGATAGAATAAAATCTCTTTCTAAGGTTTCATATGAAGATGAATCAGGATGGATGGTCCTGGACTATAACAGCGTTGTAGCGCACATCTTCTATAAGCCCTTAAGAGAATTTTATGATTTAGAGCACCTATGGTCGGATGCAAAAAGGGTGAGGTTAAAGAAAGTATAAAGTTTACCCCGCATCCTTATCTGCGTTTTTGTTAAGTCAGAGGATGCGGGGTTTACTGCTATTTAAGCGCATTTAATTTAAGATGAAAGTTAATGTAAGCGAATATCTAATAAAGATAATAGAGAATTCTATAGAAGAACTTGGATGGGGGGCTTTAGATATAGGGGGTTTATCTTTAGAGCCTCCCACGGATATTAGATTCGGAGATTTGTCCACCAATATTGCCTTGCGGTTAGGCAAGGCGCTTAAAGAAAACCCTTTAAAAATCGCCTCAGATATAGTTACTGTGATTCAGCGTAATTTGGAAAAAAGCCCTTTAAAGGATTATGTCCATAAGGTCAAATGCGAAGGGGCGGGGTTCATAAATTTCTATCTGGAAAATAAATTTTTCTATGAATACCTTAGAGATATAATCATCAAAGATGATAATGCAATAAAGCCGAATCTCGGTAAAGGTATGCGCGTTTTAATTGAATTTGTCAGCGCCAACCCTACAGGTCCGCTATCAGTTGCCCATGCCCGTCAGGCAGCCGTAGGAGATGTCTTGGGTAATATATTTGAATTTTCAGGTTTTAAGATCAAGAGGGAATATTATCTAAATGATGAAGGCAACCAGATTAATATTTTAGGGGAATCTGTTAAGTTAAGGCTAAAGGAATTAGAGGGTGAAAAGATAGAGTTTCCTGAAAACTACTATCAGGGAGAGTATATTTATGATATAGCAAGACACATAAAAGATAAGGGGATTAAGATATCTAATTATAGCGATTTCGCAGTTAAATACATATTAAAAATCATAAAACAGGAACTCAATGATTTTGGAGTTAAGTTTGATTTCTGGTATAGTCAAAAGAAACTCAGGGAGAGCGGTAAAATAGAGAGGGCCCTTAAGATTTTAAAGAAAAAGGGCTTTACCTATGAAAAAGACGGCGCTGTCTGGTTTAGGTCTTCAGAATTTGGAGACGATAAGGACAGGGTTGTTGTTAAAAGTGACGGGACATATACCTATCTTGCCCCTGATATCGCCTATCACTTAGAGAAATATAGACGCGGGTTTAAATGGCTTATAAATCTCTGGGGTCCAGACCACCATGGTTATATCAACAGGCTTAAGGCAGCGGTAAAGGCCCTTGGCAAGAAAGAGGATTCCCTTTCTGTTATTATCGTCCAATTGGCTTCTATTTTTAGAGAAGGCAGGCCCATTCAGATGTCTACTCGCAAGGGGCAATACATAACGTTAAGAGAGGTTATTAATGAAGTTGGTAAGGACGCCTCCAGATATTTTTTTCTTATGCGCAGAACCTCAAGCCATTTAGATTTTGATTTGGAACTGGCTAAAAAAGAGACCCCTGAAAATCCGGTTTACTATGTGCAATATGCCTATGCACGCATTGCAAGCATCCTGCGTAATAGCACTATAAAGATTAATGCTAAAAAAATTAACTTAGAGGTAATTAAGGAAAAAGAAGAAATAGACCTGATAAAGAAGATGAATCAGTTTTCTTATATATTGAATATCTGCGTGAGCACCCAGGATCCTTATATGCTTGTTGTTTATATGCAAGAGCTCGCCGAGAGTTTCCATAAATTTTATGACAGGCACAGGGTATTAGGAGAATCTGAAGAACTTACGAAAGGTCGGCTTGCCCTTATTAAGGCAACCCAGGTTATTCTTGGTAAGGGGCTGGATTTATTGGGAGTAGCCAAACCCGACAGGATGTAACTTATGCATAACCACAAGATATTAAATATCCCTGCCCTTGATAATAACCTTTCGCAGACATTAAGCGGGGAATTGGGAATTTCTAAGATACTGGCGCAACTGCTCATAAACCGCGGCTTAAAGACCCCGGAAGACGCGGATAAATTTTTAAATGTAAATTTGTCGCATTTGCTAAACCCATTTGATTTTGTTGATATGCAAAAAGCAGTCAGCCGCATCAAAACTGCCATAAGGAATCGTCAGCGCGTGATGGTTTTTGGCGATTACGACGTGGATGGGATAACCTCGCTTGCCCTGCTTAAGAACACACTTGTAAAGATTGGCCTGGATGTGGTGCAATATTTCCCGCACCGTATTAAAGAAGGATACGGCTTAAACAAAGACATTTTACGCCTTGTAAGAGAAAGAGGCGCTCAACTCCTTATCACCGCTGACTGCGGGACATCAAGCATTGAGCAGATAAGCACATTGGTAAAACACAATATAGACGTTATTGTAACCGACCATCACGAGCCCTCTGTTTCCTGTCTTTCATCTGCTACAGCCATCATAAATCCTAAACTAAAAGACTCTGGATATAAATTCAGGGATTTGGCTGGCGTGGGGGTAGCCTATAAACTATGCCAGGCTCTTACCGGAGAGATTTTAGCAGAGGATCTGGATTTGGTATGTTTAGGCACAATTGCGGATATGGTGCCTTTAGTAGAGGAGAATCGCGTCATTGTTAAAGAGGGTTTAAGCCGTTTTTCAGGAACCAAACGGACAGGGATTAAGGCCCTCCTTGAAACCAGCGGCATAAAAGAAAGAAAAATTACTTCACATTTTGTAAGTTATATACTTGGCCCGCGCATCAATGCCAGCGGCAGGATGGATACCGCTGATACTGCCTTTGATTTACTGATGAGCAATGAAAAAAATCAGGCTGACGAGTTGGCGGAGGCGATTGAATCTTATAATCGCCAGCGGCAGAAAATTGAAAACAAAATTTTAGAAGAGGCATCTAATATTATAGAGAAAGAAGTTAATTTTAAGGAACACAAGATTATTGTTATAGCCAAAGAGGGCTGGCATCAGGGTGTCTTAGGGATTGTGGCATCAAAGATTGCAGAAAGGTTTTATAGGCCTACCATTCTTATATCCATAAACGACGGGTTATGTAAGGGCTCAGGCAGGTCTATTAAGAATTTTCATTTATTTAACGCCCTTTTGGAATGCAAGGATTTCTTAAACGCATTTGGCGGGCATAGCCATGCCGTAGGCCTGGTGATTGATAAAAATAATATAGAGGATTTTAAAAGTAAGATAAATCTTGTGGCTAAAGACAAATTGCGCCTTGAAGATTTATTGCCTAATATTGAGATAGATATGGAGTTAGGGTTGGCAGATTTAAATGTAGATGTGATATCTGGCTTTGGCGTCTTAGAGCCGTTTGGGACAGGTAATCCAGAACCGTTATTTTACAGCCGTAACCTGAAATTAAAAAGCCAACCGCAGGTATTAGGCAGGGAGACGCTGAAATTCTGGGTTAGCGACGGCGAGGTTACGTATCCGGCTATAGGTTTTGGAATGGGCAGTTTAAAAGACAACCTTATTCAAGCCAATTCCCTTGACCTGGTGTATTCCCCGCATATAGATGATTGGCAGGGCGAGCCAGAAGTAATTTTGGAAGTGCGTGACATATTTTTAAAATAAATAAAATAAAAGACAGGTCGTATTTATTATACCTTCTGATATTCGCCTTTTTTAATACATTGTGCGCATATAAACACCTTTTTAGGTCGGTTATTTATCAGGATGCGCATCTTCTGAATATTAGGAAGAAATTCGCGCTTGGTTGCCCGGGCAATTTTACTGCCAGTCCCGCCCTTTTTTTTGGCCAATCCCTTCCTGGTGACATTTTTTCCAACGAGCGGACCTTTACCGCATAGATAACATATTTTTAGCATTTTTTTACTCCTGTTTGAAGATTTTTTAAAATATTATTTTTAGACCCTGAAAATGAAAGTATACTTGAAAATGGCATATTGTCAAGGTAAAATGTAGTAGGTGTCCCTTTTTAAAAACTACATTTGATACCGCAAATAATAAAAAAACCCGCAAAGACACAAAATGATTTATTGATAAGAAAAATTTTGTGCTTTTGCTAAGCCTTTGCGGTTTAGCGGTGTTTACGCAAATTTCCATGAATCAAAAGCCGAATTACTACGAATTATCTACTGATACAATTCGTGTTAAACAGACTTTTAAAAGAGTTTTATGGCAGATATCTTAGAGGGATTAAATAAGGAGCAGAGGGAAGCGGTTACGCATAAAAAGGGCCCGCTTTTAATAATTGCTGGAGCAGGGACAGGCAAGACCACGGTTATTACCCGAAGGATTGCGTGGCTTTTATCAGAAGGGATGTGCAAGACCAATGAAATATTGGCTTTGACATTTACTGATAAGGCAGCCAACGAGATGCTTGAGCGGGTGGATATACTCCTGCCTTATGGTTATACTGACATTTGGATTTCTACATTCCACGCCTTCGGCGATAGGCTTTTGCGTGAGAATGCCCTTGTTTGCGGGATAAACCCTGACTTTAAGGTTCTTACCAGACCAGAGGCTGTCGTATTTTTTCGCGAGCATCTATTTGAATTTGACCTTTCATATTACCGTCCATTGGCAGACCCCACGCGTTTTATTGAAGCGCTAATATCGTTATTCAGCCGTGCAAAAGATGAGGATGTCTCTCCTGAGGAATATTTAGAGTTCGCCAGAAAATTGGTTTTAAAATCCCGTGCTAACCCGGAAGATAAGGCATTAGAAGAAGAGGCGTTGCAGCAGGAGGAGGTAGCCAGGGCGTATCTAAAATATCAGGAGTTGCTTGCCAGGGAAGGGCTTGTTGATTTCGGTAATCAGTTTTATCTGGCATTACAACTTTTAAGGAAACACCCCCTTATATTAAAAAAATACCAGCAGCAGTTTAAATATATTTTAGTGGATGAATTTCAGGATACCAACTTCGCCCAGTATCAGTTGGCTAGGCTTTTGGCTGGAGACCGCCAGGATATCACTGTTACAGGCGACGACGACCAGTGTATATACAGGTTTCGTGGGGCTGCATATTCTAACCTCTTGAATTTTATTAATGACTTTCCTAATGCCAAAAAGGTAAACATTACCCAGAATTATCGTTCAACCCAAAAAATCCTTGATAGTGCATACAGGCTTATTCAGTATAATAACCCGGAGCGCTTTGAGATTAAGGCGAACATCAACAAACGTCTTATAGGCTTAACGACGGCTGGGGAGCCCCCCAAACACTTGCACTTCGATACCAATTCCGCTGAGTCGGACTATGTAGCCGCAATCATAAAGGAAAAGGTTGCCTCCGGTAATTTTAAATATCGTGATTTTGCGATTCTTGTGCGTTCCAATTCCGATGCAGCGCCGTTTTTGCAGGCATTAAATATGCAGGATATCCCCTGGCAATTTAGCGGCAATCAAGGGCTTTATTCCAGGCAAGAGGTGAAGTTGTGCATTAATTTTCTGCGCGTGGTGGCGAATATTTCAGAGTCTTTAAGTTTATATTATCTGGCAAACTCTGAGATTTATCAGTTAGACACAGCGGAGTTAAGCCTCATAAGCCATTACGCAAAACGCAGAAACAAGCCGCTTTATTCAGTTTTTAAAGAGATTGATAATATACCTGAGTTACAAGAGATAACCAGCGATTCAAGGGAAAAAATAGGTAAAATCTTATCTGACCTGGATAAGTTTCTTAAAATTTCAAGCCTTGAAACTACAGGGAGGCTCTTATACAGTTTTTTGACAGAGACAGGGTATTTAAAGAAACTTACAGAAAACCAGAACTTATCTAACGAGACAAAGATTCAGAATCTGGCTAAGTTTTTTAACATAGTGCGCGATTTTGGGCTTGTGGCAAGAGAAGACAGGGTAATCAGTTTCGTCAATTACTTGAATCTTTTAATTGAGGCCGGAGATGACCCTTCTACTGCAGAGGCGGATTGGGATACAGATGCCGTAAATGTCCTGACTATCCATAAGGCAAAGGGATTGGAATTCAGGGTTGTGTTTTTGGTCAGTCTTGTTAATGGTAGATTCCCCTGGCCACGGCGCAGTCAGCCTATTGAATTACCAGACGAATTAATTAAAGAAATTTTACCTGTTGGGGATTTTCATATTCAGGAGGAACGCCGGCTTTTTTATGTAGGTATGACCAGGGCTAAAGAGGAACTTTATTTTACAAGCGCAGATGATTACGGCGGGACAAGACTGCGCCGCGTAAGTCAATTCGTATGCGAGGCGTTGGGTGAAGATGCAAAGAAGACTCAGAAAAGGAAATCAAGTGCGCTTGAAGCCATAGAGCGTTTTGCGCCCCAAAAAAACTCTTTACAGATAGAGCCCGCTGCAATCCCCGAGGGAAAACCCATCAATTTAAGTTATTATCACATAGACGATTATTTGACCTGCCCTTTAAAATACAAATATGTAAATATACTGCGCGTGCCGATTATGGAACATCATACGGTTATATATGGCAGGGCAATGCATGAAGCGGTAAGCAAATATTTTCAATATAAGATATCAGGCAGAAATATGGAGTTGGCAGATTTATTGGATGTGTTTAAAGAAAATTTTGACCCGCAGGGATTTCTTGATGAAAGACATCAAAAGGAGCGTTTTCGCATTGGACAGGAGGCATTAATCCGCTTCTTTAACGATGAACAGAGGCGCGATTCCCATCCAGCATTTATTGAGAAGGAATTTTCATTTCCATTTGAGGATACTAAAATTACAGGTCGCTTTGACCGGATAGATGAAGAAGAGGGCGGCGCAGTTATAATGGACTTTAAGACATCTGAAATTAAGACGCAGAAGGATGCAGATAAGAAGGTAAAGGAGAGTATGCAACTTGCGCTTTATGCTATGGCGTATAAAAACATTTTCGGCAGGCTTCCCAAGCGCGTATCTTTGTATTTTCTGGAATCAGGCATTATTGGCAGCAATGAGATAAGAGAGGAAGATTTAGAAAAAGTGAAGGATTGTATCAGGGTGGTTGCCGCTGGTATACGCAGCAGGAATTTTTCAGCCACACCTGCTTATATGGCTTGCACCTATTGCGCCTACAATCAGATTTGTCCATTTGCAGTTATTAGATAGGATATGATTTTCTCAAAGGTTTTGATAAGAACATACCTGTTTTTTGTGCTGTTTTTTTCGTTAACTCCTATTATTTATAGTCAGGATACAGAGAAAGAATGCTACCAGAGGGGTTTGGAATATGCCATAAGCGGTAGGTTTGAAGAGGCAAAACAAGAATTTCAAAAAGGTCTAAAATCCGACCATCCTTTTGTCTCCCCATTAAAGGCAGGCCTGGATTTAATTGAGGATGTCATAGATAATAAGATTAAAAAAGAGACAGCCATTTATATATTTAAAGGCACGGATTACGGCAATAGAGGAATGTGGGATAGGGCAATCGCGGAGTTTAATCAAGCCATTGAAAGCGAGCCTGATAACATACTTGCTTATAACGCAAGGGGCTCGCTTTATGCTATTACAGGGGCTTCTGATGAGGCGATAAAGGATTTTAACAGGGTTATAGAGTTGAAGCCGGATTATGCCAAGGCATATCTAAATCGGGGGAATGTATATTCCCAGTTAGGAAGAGATGACAGCGCCCTCTCTGATTTCGCCAAGGCATTAGCATTAAATCCTCGGTACACAGAGGCATACTACAATCGCGGCCTGCTTTATTCCAGAAAGGGTTTGTATGATGAGGCTATATCAGATTATACTAAGGCAATATCTCTATATTCTAAATATTTAGCCGCATATTACAACCGCGGCATAGATTATGCTAAAAAGGGTTTATATGAACAAGCCGTTTCAGATTTGGATCGGGTCATTGAATTGAATCCAAAAAATATATTGGTATATTTTCAGAAGGCGCTTATTTGCGAGATGGCGGGTTTTAACAAAGAAGCGCTGGATGCCTACGGGATATTTATACAATCCGCACCCCTTGAATATGATTATCAAAGGTATATTAATCTTATTGAAGAGGCAAAAGAAAGGATGAAGGAACTTCAATTAAAACAAGGTTATAGAGATTAAAGACAAGATTACAGTGATTTAATCACGGATTAACACGGATTAAAAGATACACGGATTAAACGGATTAAAAAGCCACACTGATTTACACTGATTTGCATAAGACAATCCGTGGTAATCCGATTAAAAATCCGTTAAATCCCTGATTATAATCCAGAGATAATTACTTATTATTCATTACGCATTACACAATACTCAATACTAATAAGGTTGGCGAGTTGGCGAGTTGGCGAGTTTAGCGAGTTTGGGCTGGGGTTAGAATATATTGACTTATCCTGTAAAGTATCATATAATAAAAATATTAAATTTTGAGAGGAGGTGAAGAAATTGGTTTTAGTTAAAGACAAGAAGACAAAGATAATTGATGATTTTAAACTTCATAGCCGAGATACAGGTTCAGCAGAGGTTCAGGTTGCGCTTTTAACCGAGAGGATAAATATATTGTCGGATCACTTTAAGCATCACAAAAAAGACCACCATTCTCGACGCGGGCTTTTGTGTCTTGTGGGCAGACGTCGCAGGCTTCTGGATTACCTTAAGAAAAAAGATATAAAGAGATACGAAGAGGTAATAGAAAAACTTCATCTGAGAAAGTAACTTTTTTATCCTCATAAGGCGGTAGAAATATGCAAAGCAATATTATGAAATATAAATTCGGCGGGAAGGATTTAATTTTAGAAACCGGTGAATTAGCCAGACAGGCAAATGGTTCTGTCTGTGTTCACTATGGCGGGACGGTTGTTTTAGTTACCGCCTGTATGTCAAAAGAGCCTAAGGAAGGACAGGATTTCTTTCCGTTAACTGTTGAATATCAAGAAAAGACATACGCAGCAGGAAGAATACCTGGCGGTTTTTTTAAAAGGGAAGGCAGGCCATCAGAAAGCGAGATACTTACAGCGCGGCTGATTGATAGGCCTATACGGCCGCTTTTTCCAAAGGGGTTATTTAATGAAGTGCAAATTATGGCTATTGTTTTATCCAGCGATGGAGAAAATGATCCTGATGTATTGGCAGTAACAGGCGCCTCAGCGGCATTATCCATTTCAGATATCCCCTTTAATGGTCCATTAGCCTGTTGTAGGGTGGGTAGGGTTGCAGGTGAATTTATTATCAACCCCACCTATCAGCAACTTGATAAAGCAGACCTTGATGTTGTAGTGGTTACAAATGCAAAAGGAATTGTTATGCTGGAATCAAAGGCCAGGGAGGTATCCGAAGATGTTTTTATGGCAGCAGTTCAATTTGGCTGCGACAATCTTAAAGACATACTTCGCTTACAGGAGGATTTTACCCGTCAGTATGGGAAACCCAAGGCAGACATTGAGTATAAAATAATAGACCCGAATTTGCAAAAGAGGGTTGAGGATTTGTCTTTGGAGAGATTAAAAGAGGTTTATAAACTAAGCAAAAAGGAAGAGCGCGAAGAGGCGGTGGGGCTTTTGTCTAAGGAATTGCAGACCATATTGACTCAAGAGGGCTACGACGACCTGGATATTAAAATGGCGCTTGTTGATGTTGAAAGAAGGCAGGTAAGGAACAAGATAATTCAGGAGGATGTGCGTATTGACGGCAGGGGGTTCAGGGATATCCGGCCTATAACCTGCGAGGTCTCGGTTTTGCCGCGTACCCACGGCTCAAGTATTTTTACACGAGGCCAGACGCAGAGCCTGGCAGTTACGACATTAGGAACAGGAGAAGACGAACAATTGATTGAGGCCTTAGAGGGCGAGAAATATAAGTCATTTATGCTGCATTACAGTTTTCCTCCTTTTAGCGTTGGCGAGACTGCACCTGTGCGGGGGCCTGGCCGTCGTGAAATAGGACATGGCGCTTTGGCTGAAAGGTCCCTATTAGCGGTTATGCCTTCCAAGGAGGAGTTTCCCTATACTATCCGCGTGGTCTCAGAAATTTTAGAATCTAATGGCTCATCCAGTATGGCTACTGTATGCGCTGCCACACTCTCGTTGATGGACGCAGGTGTCCCTATAAAAGAGGCGGTAGGCGGTATAGCCCTTGGTTTAATAAAAGAAGAATCCAAAACAGTAATTTTGACTGATATCACAGGTTTAGAGGATCACTTTGGAGATATGGACTTTAAGGTCGCCGGCACTAAAGACGGAATAACTGCAGTGCAGTTAGATTTAAAAATAGACGGCATTGACTTAAGTTTATTAGATAAGTGTTTAAGGCAGTCAAGGGAGGGTAGGTTTTTTGTGCTTGATAAAATGAGGGCGGCATTAGCTGCGCCAAGACCCCAGATATCTTCTTACGCCCCGCGCATAGAGAGAATTAAGGTTAAACAGGAAAAGATAGGCGAACTTATAGGTCCTGGCGGCAAAACCATCAAAAAGATTATTGCTACTACCGGGGCTACTATTGATATCCAGGATGACGGCACTGTCCTGGTTGCCTCCACAGATGTCTCCCAATCCAATGAGGCAATTAAAATGATTAAGGCAATTACAGATGATGTGGAGGTAGGCAGGATATATCAGGCGAAGGTAAAACGGATAGTTAATTTTGGAGCGTTTTGCGAGATTGCCCCTGGCAAGGAAGGTCTGGTGCATGTTTCTGAACTGGCAGACCGCTTTGTAAAAAATGTTGAAGACGTGGTAAAGGTTGGAGATGAATTTAAAGTCAAGGTTATAGGTATAGACGAATTGGGAAGGATTAATCTAAGCAAGAAGCAGGTTGAAGAAGATAGCCAGAAGTGAGAGAAAAGAGATTAAATGAGATTAAAGGCGTTATTTTAATTTCAACTGGCCTGATAATTTTGGCCAGTTTAATTTCATTTACCCCTTTTGACTTACCTTTCTACACCTCGCATCCCAATATCCCTTCCAAAAACCTCATCAGGAATTTCGGTGCATATCTGGCTGGCATACTTTTATTTTTATTTGGGTGGCCATGTTATCTTATTCCATTTCTGGCTATTTTCTTAGGTTTAAAACGTTTTAAGCAAAAACCCACTGATTTAGGCATACCGAGGATTTTAGGGATTCTGGTTTTGCTGGTATCTTTAAGTTCTTTAGTAAGTCTTATTTTCCGCAATGAGGCAATGGCTTTTTCCAGGGGCGGTTTCCTGGGATTTGTTATTGCTAATTTTGTCAGCAATTATTTCGGCAGGCTTGGTGGCTATATAATTTTTACTACCCTGATGGTCTTAGCCCTTGCCTTGGTTACAGAGAGTTTGATATCAATTCTCTTTTTAAAACTCGCCAGCAATATAAAGTCATTTTTAAAACCTGTTTCTAAAATTCAGGTTAAAGTAAAGTTGCCCAAGATAAATCCTGTGGCAAAGACAAAGGAAGAAAGTGTTTATTCATTGACATCTGCGCCAAAGGTGAAATCAAGTAAATCAGAAGGGGTTTTACCTGAGGAGGAATCAAAGCAGAAGGACACCAGCAAACCAAGGATACAAATTAAGACAAAACCTCCCCAAGATTCAGGGGATTATGTTAAACCGCGAGAGGTAAAGATAGGGGATTATCACCTGCCGTCCCTGGACCTTTTAGAATCACCGCCACCAATAGAAGCCAGACAGATTAAAGAGGACCTCACTAATAACGCCCGGATACTGGAGGAGACCCTGGAGGATTTTAATATCTCAGTTAAGGTTACTGATATTGCGCGCGGTCCAGTAATTACCCGTTATGAACTTGAGCCTGCGCCTGGAGTTAAACTTAATCGCATAGTTGCTTTAAGCGATGACATTGCATTGGCTATGAAGGCGCAGTCAGTGCGCATTGTAGCGCCTATCCCTGGCAAGGCGAGGGTAGGCGTAGAGGTTCCTAATTCACAAAGCAGTCTGGTTTATCTTAAAGAGGTTTTATCATCCAAAGAATTTCAAGAGTCAGAGTCAAAATTGACCCTTGCCTTAGGCAAGGATATCGCAGGGCATGCTGTAGTTACTGACCTGGCAGATATGCCGCATCTTTTGATTGCAGGCACCACAGGTTCAGGCAAGACAGTATGCGTCAACAGTTTAATTGTATCTATGCTTTTTAGGGCTACGCCAAATGACCTTAAGTTGCTTATGGTGGACCCGAAGATGGTAGAGTTGGTGCCTTTTAATGGCTTGCCACATCTACTCTGTCCTGTTGTTACTGACGCAAAAAAGGCTTCATCTGCTTTATTCTGGGTAGTAAATGAAATGGAGGAACGTTATCGGCTCTTAGCTAAGGTTGGGGCGAGGAATATAGAGGCATATAACACAAAGCAGGAGAAAATTCCATATATTGTAGTAATTATAGATGAGTTAGCGGATTTGATGATGGTATCCCGCGACCAGATTGAAAGCGCAATTACCAGACTTGCACAGCTATCCCGCGCTGTAGGCATACATTTAATTATGGCTACCCAAAGGCCTTCTGTTGATGTGGTTACAGGTGTTATTAAGGCAAATTTTCCTGCGCGTATATCTTTTAAGGTTGCCTCCAAGGTAGATTCGCGCACAGTTTTAGACATGAATGGCGCAGATAAACTTTTGGGAAAAGGGGATATGCTTTTTTTAAAGCCGGGTGAGGAAAAATTAATAAGGGCGCAGGGTTCGCTTATTGAAGATAAAGAGATTGAAAGGGTTGTAGATTTTGTCAAGTCCCAGGCAGAGCCGATTTACGACGAAGAAATTCTTACGGAGCAACACAAAGAAATACTTGCCAAGGGTGAGAAGGATGAGATGTATGACGAGGCGGTAAGGGTTATTATGGAGAGCAATCAGGCATCAGTATCAATATTGCAGAGGCGTCTGAGGTTAGGTTATACCCGCGCAGCCAGGATTATTGATACTATGGAACAGGAAGGTATGGTTGGGCCGTTTGAGGGCAGCAAGCCGCGCAGGATTTTAATTGACCGCGAGGAATGGCTTAAGAAAAATATGGCAATAGATAAAGGCGAGGAAAGTCAGGGGTAGTTATGGATTTAGTCGGTGCAAGGCTTAAAAAAATCAGATTAGAAAAGGGCATAACCCTTGAAGAGGCGCATAAAAAGACAAAAATCCACCTTAATATACTAAAGGCGATAGAGGAAGGCGGCGTAGATAATTTAAATCCAGTTTATATAAAGGGATTCATAAAAATCTACTGCAAATTTCTCGGGGTGGACTATAAAGATTATATCCCTGATTACAAGGACCTTAAAGCCCCTATTAAGCAGGACCAGGATGTTGCCCCTGGGAAAAAGAATAAACCCATATCTTTTATTAAATCCACGTCATTAAAAATAGATTCGTTTAAACCAAGGACTAAATTCAGAATTGTTTTTATAATTGTTTTAATATTGGTATTTTCCGCCGGGATGTTTAAGTTAGGAAAATTTCTTTCTTACAGGCGCGCCTTTAAGTCTGAAAAGGTTAAACAGGGACCTGTCCAGGCAAAGGTTAAACAGAAATCTCCAGTTGTAAAGTTGGATAAGAAGGATAGCCAGTTGCTTGCTAATCCGACAATACAAGGGGTAAGGGTAGTGGTAAGCGCAAAGGATGACTGCTGGATGCAGGTAAAGGTGGACGGCAAGATATTTCTACGCGGGGTATTAAAGAAAGGCAGGTTTGAGACCTGGCAGGCAAAGGAAAAGATAGAACTTTTTTTAAGCAGCGCCGGTTCTGTGAGTTTGGAGGCAAACGGAAAATTCTTTGGTTCGCTCGGAAGAAAGGGCCAGGTGCTTAAGGACGTTGTTATTACCAGGGAAGGTTTGACCGTAGGACAATGAAAGATAAAATCGGGATATTAAGTTTGGGTTGCCCAAGAAACATCGTTGATTCAGAAAGCATTTTAGGTAGAATCAAAAAAAAGGGTTATCCTATCGTGGATTTACCGCGGGCAAGCGTAGCCATAGTAAACACCTGCGCCTTTATAGAAGAGGCCAAGAGAGAATCCATTGATGCTATACTTGACCTTATTGAAATGAAAAAGGAAGGCAGGCTTAAGAGAATCATCGTTTGCGGATGTTTAGCCCAGCGTTATAAGGATGAATTGAGAAAAGAACTGCCTGAGGTTGACGCCTTTATAGGAAGGATTGCCTTGAATCACGACAAAAGGGATTTTGCCATAACGCCCAGACACTACGCATATCTTAAAATCTGCGAGAGTTGTATTAATAATTGCAGTTATTGCGTTATACCAAAGATAAAAGGGAGATTTGTAAGTCTGGATAAAGATTCTATAATTGACAAGGTTGAGGCATTTGCCAGGCAGGGGGTATCTGAGTTGAACATTATTGGACAGGATATCACTGGCTGGGGTATGGATTTATACGGAACTAAAAGATTGCCAGAAATTTTAAGAGAGATTGTTAAAAAATCAGGTAATATACACTGGTTAAGGCTGCTTTATCTTTATCCCGGACCTATCTTAAACAAACTCATCGATTTAATCAAGGATGAATCAAAGATTTGCCAATACATTGATTTACCCATTCAACACATAAACGACCGCATATTAAAACTTATGCGTCGGGGTTACACAAAAAAATATATTTTTAAACTGATTGCTGAAATCCGCAGGAGGCTTCCTGAGGCAGCCATCAGGACTTCTTTGATAGTCGGTTTTCCTTCAGAGACTGATGAAGAGTTTAGAGAGTTATTGCACTTTATTGAAGATGCGAGGTTTGAAAGATTGGGAGCCTTTATTTATTCGCGCGAGGAAGGAACCGCAGCATACCGGATGAAAAACCAGATTCCTGAGAAAACCAAATTGGAACGGTTTAATGCCATAATGTCTAAACAAAGGGCAATCTCAGAAGAAGTTAATAAAAAATTTTTAGGCAGGATAATGGAGGTATTGATAGATGAATACGAGGGGGGATATTATTTAGCCCGAAGCCAATATGATGCCCCTGAGGTAGATGGGCTTGTGTATGTGAATTCTAAAGAGAAATTAAAGGTGGGAGATTTTGTAAAGGTAAAAATTATGGATACCCTGGAGTATGACCTAGTAGGCGAGGTGCTAAGATGAATATTGCAAACCGATTAACGTTGTTAAGGATTATCCTGACTTTTATTTTTATGTTTTTTCTATTTATTCAGGGGCTCTGGGCTAAGGCGGTGGCGCTATGCATATTCTTAATCGCAGCGTTATCGGATTTTTTTGACGGCAGGATTGCGCATAAGAAAAATATGGTTACTGACTTTGGCAGGTTAATGGACCCTATTGCGGATAAGATCTTGGTCTTGGCGGCATTTGCGGCATTTGTGCAGATGCAGTTGATTCCTGCCTGGATGTTTGTAATTGTTATCTCAAGGGAGATATTGATTACCTCCTTAAGGTTATTCGCCCTTAATAAAGGCAGGGTGCTTTCTGCTACTAAGTCTGGGAAACACAAGACGCTATCTCAGATGACCGTCATATTTTTGATTCTCGGGTTTATTGTTTTAAAAGAGGTGATGCTGACTTTTTTCACCTGGAATCCTGACTGGGAAAAGTTTTTTAGCCAGGGCATATACTTTCTAATGTTTGTAACTGTAATCCTTACGCTTTATTCAGGCCTGTCCTATCTCTGGGAAAACCGCAGGATAATCACCAAGTTTTAAAGTTCAAGTTAGTTACATACGGTCAATGGTCAATAGTCGATGGCCGATAAACAATAACCTGTTTCATTATTTAATCCTACAATGAGAGTATACCGATTCTTCGTTAAGGCAGCGAGCACTTTCTTTTACGCAGGGTATTTCCCTTTTGTCCCAGGGACATTTGCCAGTGTTATCGGATTAGCCCTGTATTATCTTGTTAAAGGCAATGCGTTAATATACGGTTTACTTACATTATTTTTGTTAATTCTCGGGTTCATAGTAGCAGGCAGGGCTGAAAAACTCTTTAATAAGAAGGATGCCAGATACATTGTCATAGACGAAGTCTCGGGTATGCTTTTATGTTTTTTATTTCTTCCGTATGATATAAAATGGGTAATCGCAGGTTTTTTTCTCTTCCGTCTATTTGACGCCTTAAAACCTTATCCAGTTAATAGCATTCAAGACCTTAAAGGCAGCCCAGGTGTGATGTGCGACGACATCATAGCAGGTTTCTACACCAATATTGTTCTTCAGATTGTCTTTAGGCTTGCTTCTTTTACAGGTTCATAGATAGGACCTTTGGGGGTTAGGGTGCTTTTAAACAAAATGATTTTATTGACTGTCTGCCCTGGTAGGACCTGTGCGGAAAGATTTGCGGTTAAAGTATCTAAAGAGGCAATCAAATTTTTGATATTCAAGCCAGACCTTACCCTGCCTATGGTGATGTGAGATGAGAAAGGTCTGTTTTCTTTAGGGATGCCTATCTTAGCCATTTTTTCTTCCAGGTATTCGGCAATTTGCCTTGTTTCTATGTCCCCCTCCTTGATGCCTATCCATATAACTCTGGGAAATTTTGTATTTGGAAAACAACCCAATGGTCCAAGTTGCATATAAAAACAAGGCCTGTCTTTAAGGGATTCTTCCAAGGCTAATTTAACCTTATCTACTTTTTCCTCTTTAATTTCACCAAGGAATTTTAAGGTAAGATGGATATTTTTAGGTTCAACCCATTTTACATCTGCGCCAGATTGTTTTAATTTATCCTGCAGAGAGCCTAAAAAATCCTTGATTTCCTTGGATAACTCAATGGCGATAAAGGAGCGCATGTGTATAGAGTTTAGCGAGTTTAATCACGGATTAACACGGATTAAAAGACACGGATTAACACGGATTTAAAAGACACACGGATTAAACGGATTTAGATAAGATAATCCGTGGTAATCCGTTTAAAAATCCGTTAAATCCGTGATTATAATCCAGAAGCACCATAAATAACGCAAAACGCAAAGAGCAATTAGCGAGTTTTAAATCTTAAATCCCTATGGTTAAACTATAAAATTTTTTAATAATTCCAGTGCTTTTAAGGCTGCTACTTTTCTAATAGATGCGCGGCTGCCTTTAAAAATAAATTTTTTGCAGATTTTTTTGTTTCTGGCATTTATTGCGATAAACACAGTGCCTACTGGTTTCGTCATTGTTCCGCCTGTAGGTCCTGCTATCCCTGTGATACCTATGCCAAAATCAGTTTTGGCTAACTTTCTTACAGAATCGCTCATTGCCAGAGCAACCTCTTTTGAGACAGGACCTTTTTTAGCAATGAGTTCACCCGGAATTCCCAAAACTTTTTCTTTTGCCTTGTTGCTGTAAGGTACCACCCCTAAGACAAAGTATCTGGAACTGCCTGATATATAGGTAAGGAGATTGCTAAGTAGCCCTCCAGTGCAGGACTCAGCCACGCTTATTGTCTTTTTATATTTCACCAATAAATTACGCACATCGCTTTTCATATCTATTATTATAATCTTTTTATATTTAGTGTCCACTAGAAAATCAGCATGGGCGTCAAAACGGCGAAAACGGGGTTCGAAAACGGAGTCAAATTAATTTTTAAAAAATAAATCTGACCCCAATTTTTCAAGAGCTTAACTTGGCACGCATTCTGACCCCGTTTAAAATAATTTTTGGTCTTGACAAGAGATAGATTTGTTGTATAATATTAATATATCCGAATATTGAGAAATAAAAAAATATAGAAAATTGGCTTACAAGATAAAAGCGGATTTTTTAAAGACATTAGCCCATCCTGTACGACTCCAGATTGTTGAGTTCTTAAAGAGTGGTGAAAAGAACGCAGGGGCTATAAGTTAATACTTGGCATATCTCAATCAAGTCTTTTCCGGCACCTCTTGGTGAGGCAGTCTTAAGTAGTTTAGGCAGAGGAAGGTAAATCTTTAAAAAGAAGGAGAGGCAAAATAGGAAAAATAGCACAAATCTCGGGTCTTGGTGTTTCTTGGAAGTAGTTTTGAATTTTTGATTAAAATAAGAGCTCTAAAGCTTTTAAATAAATTAAAAAATCACTTTTACAGGCCTCATAATTTTAGGTATTGTTTGTAATTCTTCCCGCCAAGACCCACCACAATCATTCTTTTCAAAATTAAAGTTAAAAATAGCCTTTATAGAAAATGACATTACTTTAAGGGGCTAAATTTTTATGAAGAACGACAAATCCTTATTTCTCGAAGATAGGATAAAAATTATTATTGCTGATGCGTTGTGTGTAGAAAAAGATAAGGTCAAAAATTATGCCCTACTGGATAAGGATTTAGGGGCGGATTATTTAGATAAGGCAGTCATCCAGATGAATTTAGAGGATGCATTTGGTATTGTCGTCCCGGATAAAGATATAGCCAACAAAAATAAGGTTTCAGAGATTATAGATTATATAAAGGTAAGGACAGATGCTACAGTTTCAAGGTAGAAATATAAATAGCGAATTTGATTTGTTAAGGGTAAAGGTTCAGACAATTGATTTTATTAAACCCATCAAATTCGAAGAAGCCGATCTCGAAAAATTAGCGGATTTAGTCTATGAATTAGTTAAAGAGTTAATTTTTAATCAGCTTGACGCATACATCTGCTTAAATTGCTATAAACTGGAACGAAAAAGGGGCTTAGAAATTTATGTTTACAACAAAAATATCTCTATAGAAAAGGCGCAAGAAGCTTTAAATAATAACTGCAATCTAAGCAAAAAGGGCATCTTGTTAGATAAAGATTCGGGTTTCTTAGATAAATTTGAGTTAAAAAAGGAAGTAAAATCAGGTATTGAAATCAATATTCTCAAATGGTCAAAATTATAGAAGAATCTACAAGCCAGAAGAAAAAAGCAGGACTTGTAACCTTTGAAGGTGATAAAGTAACTATTAGCTTAAACTATAGCTTATGCACAAATTGTGGCCTCTGTATAAGCAATTGTCCGCATAATGTTTTGATTTGGCAGGAAAGAACGTTTAAGGGGAATAATAAAATAGATGTTGTTCAGGTTAGTGATTTATCCAAATGTAGCGTCTGTGGCAGATGCCAGGAGATTTGTAAATTTAGAGCAATAACTATTAAATAAAAGAGCATAGATTTGTGAGAAGTAACACAGAGAAAAATTCTAAATTCACCCCGTCTTTGCACGCAAGGGAGGGGTTTACCTGTGAGTCTTGTCGAAAGCGAGTCGGAATGGTTATAAAAGAATATGGCACAGGCAGATGGTTATGTTATGACTGCCGTTTTAGTAAAGAAATCTCTAAAGATACAAAGGGGGCATTGCTAAATAATAAAAATGTTTAAAGTTGGAGATAAAGTAATCCATAATTCTTACGGCCTTTGCGAAATTGCCGCTATTGAAACTCAAGATACCTATTATGGTCAACAGGATTGTTACATTATCTATATGGACAAGACTAAAATAATGATCCCTGTTTCTCATTCTGAGATGCTGCGTTATCCCATAAAGAAAGAAGAAGTCGCAAAAGTTTTAGAACTGCTTGGTAAACTTGATGAATTGCCGGATGAACTACCCTATAAAGAGCGCATAAAAGCATATACTGAAAAATTGATAAGTAATGATATTTTAAAGATTGCCGAAGTCTTAAGAGATTTGGCTTTTTTAGATACTGTAGATAAATTGAAAGGACCGGAAAAGAATTTGTTTGAACGTATCAATAAGATATTATCTGATGAAATTTCTTTTGTCCAGAATATCAGTAAACAAGAAGCGCAGAAACTCATTGACAGTCATCTTAAGAAAATTAGAGAGAGTGCAAAATGCCACAAGAGATAATTCTAAGGATAGGTGATACAATAGAATATTCAAATGGCCAAAAGGGGTTAATTGAAAAAATCAGGATAATTTCAAGCGGTAAGTTTGTTGAGGAATACGATTATGATGGCGATGGCCATGATTTAGTATTAACCTTACGATGTAATAATAGCGTGACTAACCTTTGGGTTAAAGATATACACATCCATAAAGTACCGGCGGAAAAGAAAGGATAAGACAATGTCTGCTTTTATACGGACCATTCAAGGCAAAATTTTTGGTATCGATCATAACAAAAAACATTTTTCTTTGACCATAGATGAAATTCTAAGTGGAATAGCCCAGAAGAAAACGATAGATTTCTCGCTGGATCCCAATGTAAGGATTACAAATATTTCCAATCAGCCAATGAAACTTGTAGGTTTGAAGGCGGACGATAAAGTTGAAGTCGGCTATACAAGGGATAAATCCCAAAAAACCGCATTATTTATTAAGGTTATAGGCTAATAGAGATGGGAAACTTTGATTTAGGAATTGCCTGGGATTCTGAATCTGATAACGAATTTGTTAACGACCTCAATGCCTGCGCCTTAAAAGTTGGGGTAAAGCCATATCTAATCCATGCCTATAATTTCTTTTCTTCTTTAAAAGATATTAGTGAGGGTCAGCTTTCCTTCCATTGTTTTTTTGACCGCTCTTCAGATGACAATTCTCCTTTTGGGGGCTTGGCGGATTTTATTAAGCAAAAGGATATTAATTTTATTAATCATCCCGACAATGTAAAAAATTCTATAGATAAATCTAAAATACATTCTATGTTTATAAGTTATGGTCTACCTGTTCCGAAAACAGTTTTCATAAAGCCTCAAGAGGGAAAACAGGTCTTAGAGGCTAAGATTCAACATATTGCTATACCTTGCGTGGTTAAGTCAGCATTTAGTTCTTGTAGTGAAGATATAGTCTTGACTATAAATTCCTTAGATGAGCTTTCAAGATTAATAGGGCAAGAGGAAGGTAAATCTTATTTTGCACAAGAGCGGGTTGTGCCAATAAATCTGGAGAATAAGCCTGCCTGGTTTAAGGTTTTATATTGCTTTGGAGAAATAATTCCTTTGCGTTGGCATCCCGATAACAAAGAGTATGAGTCGCTTTCCTTAAGGCAAATATATCGTTTAGGATTACATGAAATTTGGCCGATAACTAAGAAAATCAGACAGGTATGCAAATTAGATTTTTTCTCTACGGATATAGTTATGAATGAAAAGAAGAAATTTCTAATACTTGACTATGTAAATGATAGGCCGGATATGCGTAAAAAGTCGAAATTCAAAGATGGGTTACCCGACGAAATAGTTGATAAGGTTATTAATGGCATTATATCTTTTGTAAAAAATAAATAAAAAATGGCATATAGAGTTTTTGATGTAAAAGTAGCAAAGGTTGACTTTGATGCAAGCAAATTAGTGATAAAAAGAAAGAATGCCAGGGCAGGAAAAGCAAGGTACCTAAAAAATATTTTTGTGATTGATGCCTCTACTCTGATTACCGCTAATGATAACCGCACAATTACGCTTTCAGAAATAAAAGCCGGCAACAGAGTAACAATAGATTTTCTAAAAACCAAAGATAGAAAATTGTTGGCAAAAGGGATAAGTGTTTTGAATTAAGGGGTAATACCCTACTTAAATACCCAGAAGTTACGAAGTGAACAAAAAGATTGAAAGAATCAGTAATATTTCAGTTTTAGATGTTGAATTCGTCACAGGTAAACTTACGGTATGGCGTAAAAAACATGAGTCCGAAAGAGTGGTTGATGTATTGACCACTTTTTTTTGTTGCAAAAGATGCCCAGATTAAAGATGTATATGGGCATATTATACCTCTTTCTAAGATTAAACCGGGAAGTAGTATTACTGTTGATTATGTGAAAGAAAAAGATGGCAGATTTGTTACTTCAAATATTTTAGTAACAGTCAAATCGCAAGGAAGGAGGTGAGGGGGGATGGTTAAAGTAATGAAGTTAGCGTTAGTGTGTTTAGCAGTGCTCGGGTTGGTGGGGGTGGCGGTAGAGGTTTTTGCTCAAGAAAAAGCGCAAACCGCACAGGTTATCTCAGTTTCAGGCGAGGTGGTTTCCGTGGATCTGGTAAAATCCGAAGTTGTGGTTAAGCAACTTAAGGATGTAGTTACCAGCACCTACGAGAATATCACTTTTGCTGTAGCACCTGAAACAAAAATTATCAAAGACGATGCCACCTTGAAGCTTTCTGATTTGAAAGCAGGTGATAAGATAACCGTTAAATATACCACCGACGTCTTAGGAAAGCAAAAAGTAGAAAGCATTGCTGTAGAAATCAAGAAGGTAGCAACGGTTAAATAAAACAATAAAATAGTGGTGGCTAGCGCAGTTATTTTATTAAGTTAGCCGCCACTATTTTAAAAAAAGGCAGGGATAGATGGGAGATAAATGGTGGGTAATTTTGTCTATAACCTTCTTAATTGCCGGTTGTTCTACGGTTTCAAGTAAAAAGCTAAGTAGTTTAGAGACAAAAATAGGCACCTTAGAGGCAAAAGTTGATTCGGTTGAACAAAGGCAATCTGCTATAGAAGGGCAGACTGGAGAGTCGCGGGAATCAGTAGGTTATTTAAAAGGCAAGGTAGATTCGCGCGGGCCTTCTACCGTAGTTGTTACTGGTGCTCAAGGTAATGAGGGATATCTTTATAATAATAAATCTGGCAGAAAGTCCTTAACCCGCAAAGAAATCCAAACCGCCTTAAAAAATGCAGGATACTATAGCGGTTCTATTGATGGTAAGATTGGTAAACAGACTAAGAAAGCGATTAGGGAGTTTCAAAGCGCAAATGGCTTAAAGGCTGATGGTATTGTCGGACCAAAGACAAGGGATTTGCTTCTACAATACTTAACACAAGAGGTAAAATAGTGATATTATGAAATTTATTTTAAAGAGGATTTTAATACTTATTCTTTTCATTAGTATTGCCAGTTTTTCTTTTGCTTCAAATAGAGAAGAGCGCAGGAAGAAAGAATTGGACGAATTGCAGAAAAAGTTTTCCTGGTGGCCTACGGATGCCTTGCCCGGACCGGTAAAAGACGAAGAGCGTGGCGGATACTGGTGGTGGCCAAACCAACCCGGTAAAATCATGCCTTAGGGAAACCGGGGTTATGTTTATGTATATAAAATCATTTTTGATTATAAGCGAGATGAACTCCCGCCGCCCAAGCCAAAAGAACTGAGGCCATCTTTACTGATAAAGAAGATAATCAAGAATGTTAAGATTTACTTTGACTACAATAAGGCTGATTTACGGGACGATGCCACAAAGATACTAGAAAATGCTATAAGCGTCCTTAATAAAAATCCACAAACTTGTATCCTTATAACGGGAAATTGTGATATCCGCGGTTCAGAAACCTACAATGAAAAATTGGGTAAACAGCGGGCAGAAGCGGTAAAAAAGTTTATGCTTGATAACGGGATATCAGAGGACCGTATTCGTATAGTGAGTCGCGGAAAACTTGACGCCGTCGCTCCCATCACCGACCTTGTGGGCATGCAGAAAGACCGTAATGCCCAGTTTATGATTGCTGAGGTTGAAGAGGTAATGATTCCTGCACCAGATCTTCCTCAAATACAGCAGGAAGCCAAGCCAGTAGAGGAAGGTAAGTATATTATCGAGAAGGAAGAACATGTTGAATCAGCCGTAAAGGTTTCACAGAAAGAGTATATTATTAAGAAAGGCGATTCGCTCTGGAAAATAGCTAAAGAAGAACTCGGGAGCGGCCATCGTTGGAAATATCTTTATGAACTGAATAAAGATAGAATCAAAAATCCTAACGAGTTAAAAGCAGGTCAAAAAATTATTATACCCATTGAGTAAAAGGAGGTGAATGAAAATGGCAAAAAAGAAAAAAACTTCAGTTACGCCTGTGGCACCACAGAAGACAGAGAACCAACCCACTCAGGCTCCTACCCAGATACCCCAAACTCCATCTGGAGGTCAGCCTTCTACTTCCCAAGCTCCATCCACGCCCCAGAAAGCTTAAATGAACAAGGTAGCTTAAGTATGGGATGGCTAAAGTCTAAAGATTTGTGTCATCCCATACTTTATTGATTCTAGAGAGAAAGGATAAAATTAAGTATGACGGACGGAATCAAGCACAGTGATATAAAACTACCGGATTTGCTCAAAGAAAAATACATTGAACTGGATTTGAAGGAAAAAGAAAAAACTAAGTTAATTGCTGAATTAGTAGATATAGCTGCTAAGTCCAGTCAAATAAAGAACGGAAAGGCTCTGTTTAGGGCTATTTTAGAACGTGAGAAATTAGGCTCAACCGCTATTGGAAATAGCATAGCCATACCCCACGTTAAAATCAAAGGAGTTAAAAAACCATTGCTTATCTTAGGTAGGTCAGCCGAGGGCGTTGATTTCGAGGCTTTAGACGGAGAAAAGACATATCTATTTTTTATGCTTATTTTGCCACAAGAAGAAGTAGGTCTTCATCTTAAAATATTAGCCAAGATTTCCCATCTAGTAAAAGATAAATTTATAGTAGAGCGCTTAAAGAAAGTAAAGGCCAAACACGAGGTTTTTGAGATAATCTCTGGTTTTGAAAGATATTTTAAATAAAAAATGGAATAAAAAATGGGGTCAGAATGCGTGCCAAGTTAAGCCCTTTGACAATCTTGCTGATTGAGATGTATCAGCCACAGCAATTTCCTGTTTGACTGTGTAGCGTGGAGTGAGGATAAAGGAGCAATCCTTAAACCTAAGCCGCTCGACAAACTCTGATATAATCAGGGGACGCAAATTAGCAGACCGTAACGTGCAGTGAACCTAAATGTAGCCTCGTTAACCGTTAAATAGCAGAGATGACCCCTTATTCTGAGAAGGAAGAAGGGACTGGGAGATTGCCCAAAAGGCTACTAACTCCCCAAGAAAAAGTTCAGGACTTCCAGCGGAGGCTACGAGAGGTTATCGGAAAGCCGTGTGAGGGAGAACCTCACGCACGGTTTGATGAGGGGATGGTGGAAATCCTTGACTTAAAACCGTCAAGGGCGCCACTGTTCTACTCTACTAATTTTTAAAAATTAATTCTGACCCCATTTTTCATTTTTCGACCCCATTTTTCTGCCATTTTTGCAAAAATTTTTCTTGACAGGACTGAGGTGTAATTATATTATAAAATATTATATTAAATGATAATTTAATATATAGAAGAGTAAACTAAGACAAAAGGAGTTCATATGGGAGAGAATCTTATGGATATAAAAGAGGCGGCTGAGTATTTGCAGATGAATAAGATGACTGTATATAAGCTTGCCAGGGAAGGAAGAATCCCCGCTTTCAGAGTAGCCAGCGAATGGCGTTTTAAAAAGGAGTTGATTGACCGCTGGTTAATAAGCCAGTTAAAAGGAAAACCTGTAGAAAAGGGCTTAGAAATAGGAGAGGTAGAAGCGCCCAAAACCCTGCTTATTGTTGATGATGAGCAGATTATCCGGGATTTCTTTGCGGATACGCTTACGGAATATCGCATCCTTGGCGCCTCAAGCGGAGAAGAGGCGCTGGAAATTATAAAAAGGGATAGGCCTGATTTAGTGCTCCTTGACCTTAAGATGCCTGGAATCGGGGGGATGGAGACATTAAGGCGCATCAAAAAAATAGATAAGGATATAGGCGTAATTATTATGACTGCTTATGGAACCCCTGAAATTAAAAACCAGGCTTTAAGTCTTGGGGCAGACGGTTTAATGGCTAAACCCTTTGAGTTACAGGAAATCAAGGCAGTAATTAATAGTTCTCTTGAAACCCATTCTCGCCCAAAAAAAACAAATCTACTCTCCGTAATAACAAAGAAGTTAAAAAAGAAACCAGAAAAGAAACATTAACCTTTCTTGTTTTATCCCATTTTTTAGAGACCTTTTATTTAAGTTGACGCGCATCCAGATTTTTCTTGACAATTTTTTTACTTGACTTAGAATAAAATCAGTTAATAATGGATAAAAACTAATAATTAAATTAAGAAAGGATAATTATGGAAGACACTTTTCTTAGTATTACAGAGGTTTCTCGCTATTTTAATATTCCCAAGAGTACAATCTATAAACTCTCCCGCAAAGGCGAAATTCCTTCTATAAAGATTGGTAAACAGTTGCGTTTTCGTAAGTCTAGCCTGGATAAATGGATAACTGAAAAGGAAACAGGTTCTAAATACCAAATAGAAACCGCACAAACTCCTGCCAAGGCAAAACACATATTGCTGATTGATGATGACGAGTTGGTGCTTAAGTCAATCTCCAGGTTATTTAAAAATAAGGGATATAATGTAGAAGCAGTGAATAGTCCAGAGGAGGCTTTGAAAAAGGTAGAAAAAGTAAAATTTGATTTGATTATTACAGATATCAGAATGCCTGGTATAGATGGCCTTGAGGCAATCAAAAGGATACGGGAAATCAATAGCAGGTATAACCGACCAAGTGTTCCAGAAGTGGTTATTACGGCTTACATAGATACTGTTAAAGAGCAAGAGGCGGAAAAGTTAGGGATTAGCGATTACCTTTATAAACCCTTTGTTATTGCTGACCTTCTGAAAACAGTAGATAAAAAATTAGATAATACTGATTTAAATTAAGCAATTTAGTTCTTATCTGTAATCAACTGGGAAATTTATGGGGAATAATATAAAAAGTTGCGAATATACTTAAATATTCTTATACTTTTAATGATATTATCTCCGCCTATCAGGCAATCCCAGGCAGTAATTAGACCCCAAAAGCCCTTTGGCGGAACCTTTAAATGGGGCGTCTATCATAAGCCAACCATTATAAATCCAATCCTTACCACTCAAAGTATATCAATGGCTTTGTTGGATTTGATTTTTAATAGATTGGTAAGGATAAATTCCGAGGGAGAAATAGAGCCAGACTTGGCTGAATCCTGGGATATATCCACAGACGGTTTAATATATACCTTTCACCTAAGAAAAGGGGTGCGTTTCCACGATGGAAAGGAATGCACTGCCCAGGATGTTAAATTTACATATGATAAAATTATTGACCCTGGTGTTAATTCTCCTTTTAAAGAGGGTTTTCAATTAGTCAGGGAGTTTAGAGTAATTGATAAATATACCCTGGAGATAATTTTAAAAGAGCCCTCAACTTCCTTCCTCTATAGATTGGTCAGAGAAATCGCTCCCCAGCACTTACTGGAAAAAGAGGATTTACGAAATACCCCTTTTAATTTTCATCCAATAGGCACAGGCCCTTTTAAATTTAAAGAATGGACAAAAGACGACCAGATTATCTTAGAATATAACGCGGATTATTATGAGGGCAGGCCTTATTTAGATAAAATATTAGTTAAGACCTATGATAATTCCGAAGATGCCTGGTCTGCCTTAATGCAGGGCGAGGTGGATTGTGTGCAATTTATTGAAGAAAAGGATTACGAGGTAGTCAAAAACGACCCTGCATTTAAGGCCTATGCAGTTCCTACTGATTATTATTATGCCCTGGTTTATAACCTGAATGACCCTATATTAACTGATAAAAGGGTCAGGGAAGCCATTGCCTATTCTGTGGATAGAAAGGGTTTAATTGATAAAATAGCCGGAGGCTATGGAATAGAGTGTTCTGGTCCGTTTTATCCGGATTCCCTGGGATTTAACCCAGAAGTCAAGGCATTTGAGTATAATCCTAAAAAAGCACAGGGGTTATTAAGTGAGGCAGGTTGGCAGGATATGGATAATGACGGTATTCTGGAAAAAGAAAACAAAGAATTAGAGTTAAAAGTATTGGTGGATGCCAGGAATGAGATTTACGCAAAGATAATAATGCTACTCAGGCAGCAACTCCAGGAGGTAGGCATTAAGATAAAAGTGCAGTTATACAATGACGACAGTGACCTTACTAAAGATTTCATTGAGAATAATGGTTCTCAGGCACATTTAAAATTTATGCGGGCTAGCAACCCTGATGCTATATTAGAAGACTGGTCTGTTAAGGAATCTCAAAGGGTAGGAAAATTGTGGATTTACAGCAATAAGAAAGTGGATAAACTTTTAGCATTAGGAGAGGTTGCTCAGGACAGGGCTAAAAGAGAAGTAATTTATAAAAATATACATCAACTTATTTATAAAGACCAGCCAGGTTGTTTTCTTTATTTCCCATTTGTTTTTCACGCTGTCTCAGCCAGGTTTAAAAATACAGATGCATATTTTAATATAAATATGCCTACTTATGCTATTAAAGATTTTTTTATTGAAAATATGCAGACATCTGCGCAAAAAGAAGGGAGGTGAAAATATGGAGATTATAAGAAAGGGTTCAGAAAGGGTATTTGAGGGGCCTGGGCCACTTGGTTGCTGTTTTCCTGCAGGGACTATGAATTTTCGTAATATATAGGAGTTTATTGCGCTTTAAGAGAAAGTTTTGTAGCAACCCTGGGTTCGGTTCGGCGCAACCCAGGGTTGCTGTAAGATGAAGGGATAACCTCTAAATGAAACTTTCTAAATTTAACCTCTGGGTCAAGGATTATCCTGCGCAGGATGAGTATTTAGTATTTAACAGCCGCACCCAGGCGTTAGTTAAGATAGGTCAGGAGTTAAAGAATATCTTAGATAGTATTGACGGTTTACGGGAGAAAGAAAATCTTGCGGCCTTGAAGGAAAACGGAATTATTGTAGAGGATGAAGAAGAAGAAAATGCCAAACTCAGGGATTTTTTCAGACAGTTAAAGTATGAAGCAAGGGCACTGCCTTTTGAGGTTACCCTGCTAACCACATATAGTTGCAATTTCCGCTGCGTTTATTGTTTTGAAGAGTCAGTAAAGGAGAATGTATTTTTAGATAAGGATACAGCCAGCGCCATCGTCAGATGGCTGATTAAATTTGCGCAAAAGAAAGACCTCAGGCGCATTTTTTTAGTCTTCTATGGCGGCGAGCCATTATTGAATATCCCTCCGATTTACGATATCTCCAGGGACTTAATGCAGTGGGCAGAAAAGAAAGGAATTGAGTTTGGCTTTGGGATTATCACCAACGGCAGCCTCGTAAACCCGCATTTAATAGATAAATTATTAACAGTGGGTTTAAAGAAAATCCGCATCAGTATTGACGGCAACAGGGAAGCGCATAACGCCAAAAGGCCATTTGCCGACGGCAGTCCTACCTTTGACCTCATTATTAATAATATCAAAAGCGTGATAGATAAGGTAAATGTTGGTATTGCCGGAAATTTTGACCTTCAGAATTTCCAAAGCATCCCTAAATTATTAGATTACCTGAAAGAAGAAGGTCTTCTTTACAAATTGCAGAATATTGATTTTGCGCCTTTATCTCCAAGATTAGGTCCGAAGGGCAATCCTGCAGCAATTGAATTAAGTGATTGCCTTTTGTATATAGGCAAAGAGGGATTATTCAAGGAAGTCCTTTCTGTCAAAAGGGAGTTGATGCGCCGGGGAATTAAGATTAATACCGGCTTAGCAATTAATGCCTGCAGTTTAACTATGCAGGATATAGGTATCACCATTGACCCCAAGGGGGTTATTTATAATTGTAATGCCTTGGTAGGATATCCAGAATTTTCCATAGGCAATGTGCAGGAGGGATTTAATCAGCGCTACCAGGAGTTTCTGGACATTGATGCCTGGGAGAAATGTCCGCAAGACTGTCCTTATATTCCTATGTGTCAGGGAGGATGCAGGTTTTTTTCTTATTTGGAAAATAAGAATTTTACGGATTTGTCCTGCAAGAGGGAATATTTAGACCGCATTGTCCCGGAATTGATAAAATTAGAATACGAGAAACTTGTAAAAAAATGATGCCTTAATCTGCGGGCTGCAGGCAATCGGCCGCAGGCTGGGGTTAAAATTTCTTCATAACCATAGCCTGAAGCCTGCAGTCTGCAGCAGATTATAAAGATAATATGAAAATAAAAAGAAGATTGTCGCGGTTTCTCCTGCATCTATTTTATCGCAAACTCTGGGTGAAGATTGCCATTGTTCTTTTTGTTATTGTTACCATATCTTTGGCGCTTATGTGGGTCTTACTTATAAACACCTCTTCTCGCGCATTGAAGGATTCAGTATTAAATAATTATAAAGAGATTGCCTCCAGGTCTGCTTATCAGATTTCATTGTATATGGGCCGGGCTGAAGACATCCTGAACGCCACCCAGGCAATTTTAAGCGTTGTTTATCCGGCTGTCTGGAAGCAAGAGACTGTATTGGTGGAATTGGTGCTTAATCAGCCAATTTTTATGCGGGCGGTTTCTGTGGATTTAGAAGGAAATATTATTGCCAGTTCAGAGTTAGGCAGGGGTTTAAAGTGGGAATATCCCCCTGAGGCATTGCTTAAGACAAGAGAGAGAAAAACATACATTTCCGAGGTCAAGATATTGAACAATAATATCCCTTATGTGACTATGGCTGTGCCAATTAAAAAGATGGGCCAGGTTATCGGCGTATTAATAGCCGACGTTAATTTAAGAGGCGTCTGGGATATAGTAGATAATATCAGGTTAGGTAAAAGCGGAAGTGCTTTTTTAGTGTCGCAAGACGGGACATTAATCGCCCGTCAGGATAAAAAAGAGGTTTTAAAGAAAATAAGCCTCTCCAGCGAAAAGAATGTGCAGGCGGTGTTATCAGGAAAAACCGAAGCAGTAGAGATAGCAGACAGTTATGGGAAAAAATTAGTCAGCGCCTACGCCCCTGTTGTCGGATTGAACTGGGGCGTTGTATTACAGCAGAGGCAAGAAGAGGCATATTTATTTTCTGGAATTCTGAAGACGCAGTCATTGATAATTATTATCTTAAGTGAAATAGTAGCAGTTCTGGCAAGCATATTTTTAGGTCAGCGTTTAACCAGGCCTATAGAAACGCTGCTTGACAGAATTAAAAGTATCTCAGAAGGGGACCTGGAAGAAAGGATTAAAATAAAAAGGCGAGATGAAATCGGAGAGTTAATCCGTTCATTCAACAATATGACGTTAAAATTAAAACAGTCCAGAGACCAAATCAGGCTCTCGGCAGTGGGAGTGACAGCCAGTTGGATAGCCCATGAACTTAAGAATTCCTTAATGGTTGTAAAGTCCTTTGTCCAGTTATTCCCCAGCGAGCATGCGCATAAGAGGTTTGTGGAGAAATTCAGCAAATTGGTGCCTGAGGAGATTCGGCGCTGGGAACGAATGCTTAACGAACTCTCTGATTTATCTTCACAGGTGGAATTAAATGTAAGCCGCACTGACCTGAATATGCTTTTGTCCAGTACCCTGGAGATAACAGAAGAGAAATTAAAGGAGAAGAATATAACTTTTAATTATATCCCGTGTAATGAAAAGATTTATGTTATGGCTGACTCAGACCGTTTGAAACAGGTATTCCTTAATTTGATATTCAATGCTATGAATGCGATGCCTGACGGCGGTTCGCTTACTGTCTCTGTAGATTTGCTTCGCAATGAAGGCTTAAATAATCTGCAACGGACAGTAGAAATAAGGATTAAGGATACAGGAATAGGATTGTCTCCTGGAGAACACAACAAGATATTTGAGCCGTTTTATACCCACAGCCGCAACCGTAACGGCGGTATGGGGTTAGGGCTTGCTATAAGCAGAAAGATTGTCCAACAGCACAGAGGCAGTATTGATGTGGAAAGCGAGATAGGTAAAGGGGCTATTTTCATCATCAGATTGCCCGCAGAAATACCTTCTGTTACAGACGTTTAAATGCTGCAGAACGCATAAAATAGGAAATGCAGTAATACTATCAAAAGATGCAAGGACAATGAGGGTGATTATATGTGTGCTGATTTATGGATTGCTTGCTGGGATTGCGTCGGTCTTTGCAAATGAGTCGTTGGGTCAAGAAGAATTTAATCTGGGGGAGATAATAGTAACCAATAGAAGGGCATCATTTTATTCAGGTAGGGCAACTGAAAATGTAAGTGTATTAACTGAAGATAAGATTAAAGATTTACCCGCCAGAAATTTAAGTGAAGTATTAAGTTATATAACCGGAGTTGATATTGAACCCAGGCAGGGGTTTGGCCGTGGGACTTCTATTTCCATTCAAGGTTCTGATTCCCGCCAGGTAAGGGTAATGATAGACGGCATCCCTTTAAACAATCAGGCATCAGGCCAGGTTGACCCTACCAGGTTTCCAATAGATAATATTGCAAGGATAGAAGTAATTAAAGGCGCCTCTTCCCATATCTGGGGTTCTGCCTTAGGCGGGGTAATCAATGTTATTACAAAAGATACAGGCACAACCCTTATTCCGCATGGCAGTATCACCAATTCATTTGCAGAATTTCACACCCGAAACCATAACGCTGATTTATCAGGTAAAATCAACGAGTTGGGTTATTATATTTTTTCCAGTTATATGGAATCAGGAGGAGAGGGCGCAAGGGATGATGTTTTAGAGAAAAAAGCCTTTGGCAAGTTGTCCTATGATTTAGGCAATAGCGCAAGGGCAATTTGTTCTTTTGGTTATAGCGCGGCAGATGTAAATAGCGGAGAATTTCCTGCGGATTCCACTGTTAGATGGCAGGCGCAGCCATATCGTTTTCGTTATGGAAAGATTACCTGGGAAGGGCACATATTTGATGCCGAGACAATCATAGATGTTAAGCATTCCCGGCAGGATATCATTACCAGGTCGTATCTTTCCATAGATACTGAAGACCCTTTCTGGACTACAGTAACAAAGGATGTGCTTTATGAATTAAGCATAAATTCAACCCTATATCCCCGTGGCAGAGATTTATTTGTTTTTGGCGCTGATTTTGACTGGGGCGGATTAAAGTCCAATATTTATCTATCAGAGGAAAAGACTTTAAGTCTGCAGGCGCCTTACTGTAACTACACCTTAAGGTTAGGCACCCTGGATTTTAATTTTGGCCTACGCTATGACAATAACAGCGAATTCGGCCAGGAGGTTAGCCCTTCCTTCGGCTGGGTGTATCATTTAGACGACGCCACTGCCACGTTAATTAGGGCTACAGTATCCCGCGGCTTCAATGCCCCGCCGCTTTTATGGAAGTATAACGATGATGTTGCCTTGGGTATTGCTCCAAATCCGGACATCAAGGCGGAACGGGCCTGGGTATATGAATTAGGATTGGAGAGTAAGTTGGTAACAGGGTTATGGATTAAATTCTCACTATATCGTGCCGACATCTCCAATGCTATTTCCCTGGCGGAGAACGAATCAGGTTTATTATATATGAAGAATTTTGAGAAATTCAGAAGACAGGGCGCAGACCTTCAACTCAGGATAAAAGTTACTGAATGGCTGAGTTTCTTCGGCGCAGCTGTTTTTAATGATATTGAGAACCGGGCTACGGGTGAGACAGTTAGGGGAGGAGGTAAGCCGCGGCAGGGCTTTGACATAGGAATTGAGTATAAGAGTAAGAGTGGCTTTGCATTTTCTCTCCTTGGCAATTATAACCGATGGAATGAGCCTGCGGATTATCAGCCAAATGACAGAAAAATGCTTCTTGACGCAAAACTATCACAACGGTTTAAGCATCTTGCCACTTTCTTAAATATCTATAATCTTACCAACACTAAATACTGGGCAGACTATTTTTTCCCTGTGCCTGAGAGATATTTTGAAGGCGGATTTACCATTAATTGGTAAACACTGTTTAAAATCTTACCTGACTTTCCTGTTTAATTCCTGACCAGGAATATGCATTTTTAATCTACGCCAGATATATTTTTCTTGCACTCCCCATTAAATTCCACCCATTTTCTATTAAAATAATATAAAATATTATAAAATAATTTACTTGACAAATAATAAAATATATTATAGTATTTTTTTGAATAATATTGTTTATAATTTGTGTGTAGTACATTAACCTGTTTGTTCCCATAGTTGGAACAAGGTTTTGGCATATTGAGATAGAACAAGAAAGGTTCTTTTACAATAAGAGGGGGGGTGATGGCGAAAGTAATAATTTATATATGTGCCTTGGTTATCTTTATTTTTAGTCTCAGCCAGCGGGTTTATGCCGATGAGCTTTCGGATTTAAAGGCGCAGATGAACATTATGCAGAAACAGATGCAGGCGATGCAGAAAAAAATAGAATCTTTGGAAGGCCAGAGGCAGGCGGCATTACCGAAAACAGTAGAAGATAGGCTGGTAAGTTTAGAGGAAGAGATAAAAAAGAAAGCAGCCGAATGGACGGACAAGATAAAGCTTAGCGGTAGCCTCTGGGAGTATTTTATAAGCCAGGATTCAAGTTATTTTGGGAAGACCTCCTCATATGTTCTTGAAGGCACTGTTAAAATCGGGATGGAAGCAAAGCTTACCGACCAAGTATCCGCCAATATATTGTTAACCGCGCAGAATGCGACGGGAGATGCCGGGGATTATTCAGGGGTTACTTCGGATGATTGGGTGGTAGAGCCGGAACTGGCCAATATTGTCTATAGCAATATATTAAATACACCTCTTTCCCTAACCCTGGGCAGACAGAATCTGATGTATGGCGACGGATTTATTATTTGCGACGGTTATTCTGACCCAAGGGCAGTCTGGACAACCCCCATAAGGAGCTTTTATGCCTTAAAAGCTGTGTATGAAAATGGGCCTATAAGACTTGATGGGTTTGCCGCCCTGCCGGACCGGGATTTTAAAAGTTACGAGACATATTTAACTGATGCCACTACGCGCACGGGTAAACGCACCTTATATGGCGCTAATCTGCATCTTGCAAAAGAAAAATCCGGCATCTGGGATTTAGGGGTATTTTTCAAAGATGATGATTCTGTCCTGCAAAGCGATACTTTGGCTATAAGCCAGAGAGGTTCATATACCTTTGATTTCTGGCCGGATTCGAAAATTCTTCCTCAATTGACCGTCGAAGGAGAGATAGTTGAAGAAAGCGGAAGGACGCTGGTAAAAGACCACGCCTTAACTACTTCCAAGTATGATAGGTCGGCTTTTGGCGGCCATTTGGATACCACGCTGTCCTTTACCAAGATACTCTTTTCGCCTTACCTAAAAGAAAGTTATATTTATCTTCCCGGTGATGACCCGGATACCGATAAGAACGAAGCCTTTGACCCCATGTTTTACGGATTTAACTGCGCGGGCAAATGGTTTATCGGAGATATCAATTCCTGGACCTTAAGCAATTATAATGAACGGGTTATAATGACCGAGATAGGATTGTCTCCCACAAAAAATACTCTTCTGAGAGGGCAATATTTCTACCTTACTCTCGACAGGCAGATTACTGAAGAGGCGGGTAAAAGATGGTCACATGAGGTCAATATTATATTCGACTATTTTCCCAATGATTGGTTTTTCTCTGGGGTTCAATTTGGGTATGCGCATCCCCTGAAGGCAGCGAGGGCTTATTCAGGGGATGATGAAGATACTACTGAATTTCTTTTATGGGCTGGAGTAAACTTTTAAGAGAGGAGAGCGTTGTTATGATAAAACTTAAAAGAGCAATACCGCTTTTTACAGCATTAATTTTCTTAGGTGTTAATTTTTCCTACGCCGAAACAGTAAGAATTATTGCCGAAGATGATTGGTATCCTTATTCCGCTAAATTTGATGATGGCCCAAGGGGAATCGCTGTTGATATTGTAAGGGCGGCATTTGCGGCTGAAGGGGTTGGAGTTGAATTTGATAGTATGAATTATGACCGTGGCATGGTGTTGGTTAAAGAAGGGTTGGCTGTTGGCTGCTTTGATGCTCCAAGGACAAAGGAAATTGAAAATGTGTTTCTCTGGCATGATGAGCCGTTATTTTCTGCCACTGGTTTTTTTTACGCAACCTCTGATTACACAGGCCAAATCAATAGCGTGGATGAAGTTGCAGGCAAGAAAGTGGGGCTTACACAGGGGTATGGTTATGGGGATATTATTGATTTAGATACGCGCATAGTTAAAGAATATTCAAAAACTGACACAGCGGTCATTAAAAAATTAATTGCTAAAAGGCTGGATTTCGCCGTGTTGTTTGACAGGGTTGCCGATTATCTTATTCCTAAACTTAATATCCAGGGCAAAATTAAACCAGTAGGTCAAGCAACTTATATAGACCTCTATATCGCCTTTTCTAAAGGGCATAGTGATGGCAAAAAATTTAGGGACATATTTAGCCGAGGCTTTCGTAAAATTAAAAATGACGGCACATATCAGAAAATCATCAATGAATGGGACATTAAATTAAGAGGCAGCGGCCAATAAAGGTTTCCTGAGTGTAAAATTATAGATTTTTTGATTTATAGCCAAGGGTAATAATCCTATGAAATTAAGCCTTAAAATTTCGCTTATAACTATTGTTATTATTGTGGTTTTCAGTATTTTGTTGCAATCAATAAGCATTGCTATTTTTAGTAATGCAATTCATAGTCTTAATAAAAAGCTTTTTATGGATAAAATTAATAAATTAATTTTATTGGCATATGAACAAGATGAGTTATTTTTTGAAGGCGTATATGATAGTGAAATTGAATCAAAACTAAGGGTTAAAGACAAAATTAATATAGAATACAGGGAACAAAAAGACCCTATTGTATTCCCTTTTATTATTGAAACCAATGGCAGGATTGTGGCCCATCCGGCATATTCCCAATGGTCAGGAAGGCTTCAAGACAAAGAAGAAGGCAAGCAAATATTTGACAATACTACTTTAGCCTTTATGCAGAAGAAAAAAGAGGGTGAGTTGGAATATACAAGTGCAGGCGTCAGGAGATGGTGCGTTTTTAAGATATATGAGCCTTGGAATTGGATTTTTTGTATAACTACAACCATAGCGAATAAAAATAAATCTATAAATTTCTTCATTCGGGTAGCGTTATTTATCTCTATTATGATGATTATTGGCAGCGTCATGGTAGTTTTGTTTGTCTCTCGCAAGTATATTCGTCCAATACATTTAGTTATAGAACGTCTGTTAGATATTGCCAGCGGCAAAGTAAGACCTGATGAGCAAATCCCTATCAATATCGGGACTAAAGATGAAATCGGAATGCTGGCTTATGCGGTTAATAAAATGTCCGAAGACCTGAGGCAGACCACCGTCTCCCGCGATGAATTGGCAAAAGAAATTGAGGAACGAAAGAAGATGGAGAATGCTTTAAAAGACTATGCCAAAAAGATTGAACAGATTAACAAGGAACTTGATGATTTTACCTATATAGTGTCCCATGACCTTAAAGAACCATTAAGGAGCATAGACGCCTTTTCAAAATTTTTGGAGGATGACTATAGAGACAAGTTAAATGAAGAAGGCAGGGGATACATAGAGCGCATCAGGGCAAATTCCTTAAGGATGCAGAAACTTATCGAGGACTTGCTTGAGATTTCCCGCATTGAAAGAAAGAGGAACCCCCTTGAAGAAGTAAGGATACTAGATCTGCTTAACGAAGTAAAACTCCGGCTGGAATACGCCATAAAAGAGAAGAATGTAGAAATAATAATTCAGGATAATCTGCCATGTATTTTATGCGACAGGGTAAGATTGATGGAGGTATTTGTGAATCTGTTTTCTAACGCCATAAAGTTCAATGATAAGCCCAATCCTAAGATAGAAGTTGGTTGTAACGTAAAAGACGACTATTACGAATTCTATGTTAGGGATAATGGCCCTGGCATTGAGGAACAGTACTATAATAAAATCTTTGAGATTTTTCAAAGGTTAGGCAGAAGAGAAGACCATGAGGGAACAGGCGCAGGCCTGACTATAGTAAAAAAGATTATCGAGATGCACAAGGGTAAAATCTGGGTGGAGTCTAAAGTAGGAGAATACACCACTTTTTATTTTACCATACCCAAGAGGAGGCAGGCTATCCTAGGCAAGAAGAAGATAGGCGAGATTCTCTTGGAGAAAAAACTCATTACCGAAGAAGACCTTAAACAGGCGCTGGATGCGCAAAAGGAGGAGGGATAATGGCAGAAAAGGCAAAACTCACAAAGATACTTTTAGTTGAGGATAACCCAGACGATATTTTTATTATTGAAAGGGCCATTAAAGAAGCCAAGATAGTCAACCAACTTTTTATTACCCGCGACGGACAGGAGGGCTGGGATTTCTTAAAACACAATGGTAAATATTCTGTTGTCGCATCTTCTCCTA
>Ga0078972_1002081_pt1 | contig 69096 bp, 46 predicted proteins | sample YelNatPaOPGAMG01_FD_67568 | JGI IMG/M metagenome (GOLD analysis project Ga0078972, IMG submission 67568) | Hot spring thermophilic microbial communities from Obsidian Pool, Yellowstone National Park, USA - OP-RAMG-01 (SPADES assembly) (version 2) | ecosystem: Environmental > Aquatic > Thermal... | reverse complement strand
CGGATAGAAACAGATGCACAGATACTTCATATAGTTCTTCTATCCTGCCATGGCTCGAAGGCAATCTTTAAAAAAGAGTCGTTGATTAACCCTTACACGCAAAATTACAATGAAAAATTTTTCCTTTGCTTAACAATACATAAATTCTCAAATATGCTCATTCAGGAAGAACACGCCAGAAATAAATCCCACCTGGTGCTATAGTTATTATCCCAAAACCCTCTCCATCCCAGTCCATACCTGCAACAACAGGAGAAAATGATTGGTTGTGACTATAAATCATTTCGGCAATTTCTAAAAAACAGGGTTCACCAACCCGTCTTCCCTCCATATCAAGTGTCTGAAAAACAAAGAAAAATGGAGTTCGACCAACTGAATTATAGCAATATGTAAACGGACTGAACAGAACACCAAAAGTTTCGTCTCCTCTTGCAGCCTTAAATTGATTTTCCATCATTAGTATCGCCCAGCCATAATCAAAATTAAATAAATCACAATTTTCTTCAATGACATTTCTTATATAACTCTGAGGGAAAACCTTAGTTGGAACTTTTACAGGCTCTCCAGTGAGGTCAACAATTGCAAAGTATGGATACTGTGGAAAATCGCCCTGAGAAGGTCCATGATGCCACTCATTGTGAATGAAAAAAAGATAATAATATTGGTCAAAAGGGAAAACACTTATCAATGATTTCTCCCAGTTCGGAACAAATGATTTAGCAATAGGCTTTAGTTCAAAATTTGATGGAATATCACCGTCATAAGGAATCCCTATAGTTAAAATGCCATTTTTTGTAGAAAATAAATTTATGTATCCTCCTGTTAATTTATTTACTCCATATTGTCCTATATCGAGATTATCCATATCTATTTTGCACATTTCAACTAAAGGATAATTTCTTTTAAGAAAAATTGTAGTTAAATATTCACCTTCGAGCATTACTCTATCATCAGTCATCAAAGTTTTATTATTATAGTTGAGAAATCTTAGTGGTAATTGAATTCCTGCATACCCATTATATGTGTAAAATAGTATACCAGGATTTCGTAAAATTCTTCCATTGTAATCGAATGCAACATACTTTATTGCATATTCTTTTTCTCCATTATAATTGCGATGGTCAAATCTATAAAAAACCTCAAGAAAATCATCTCCCCGGTTAACCGAAAGAAGCGATGTCGTATTCTGAGGAAATTCCGTAAAATCTTCATCAATTTCATTCAACAATCTTAAATTTTCACCATTTTTATCAAAGGAGAATAATTTTATATGATAGTGGTCCTCACTCAAATTATATATTGAGTAAAATAATCTGTAATCTGTTCCATTCCACCAGAATGAAATGGGGGGAGAAGAAATTTGGAATTGAGCTGCATAACCATTTCCTTCATCAAGATATTCATCAATCTTTTTAAAATTATCAATTCTACAGTAGCGCGGAAGAGGAAGGGGAGATTCTTCTGCAATCCCTCCAGAACCATCTCCTTCTTCACACTCCCATGTGCATCCATCCCCATCCAATAGGTTATTATCATCGCATTCCTCTCCTCCCTCTACTATTCCATTTCCACACCTCTCATTCATAAAACCTACAATTAAAGATGGATTGCATAATGGGATTTTTTCAAATTCAATTCCTTCTTCCTCTTCTTCTATTCCTTCCACATCTAAAAAATCCTCTGATTCAAAGAAATCACCCTGTTGAGTCTCCCCTTCTGTATTAACATCCATACTCATTCTGTAACTATTATAACAACCACAAAATAATATAAAAACCAAAATCCATAATTTTAATTTTTCCATTTTAACTCCTAATATTAAAAAATGTGCAATTAAACTAATTTTTTCCCTTTAATTATAAACAGCTTAATTTTATTTGTTTTATTCCAAACATTTAACAAAAATCATTCTGGAAGGTAACGCAAAAAGAAAATTGTGTGTTGGTTTTGTTCATCACGACCGGTTAAAGTAATTCCGTAACCTTCTCCATCCCATTCAATTCCAATAATATAGTCAAATTGCTGATGAAGTTTTACTCCATAATCCTCACCTGTAAAAACACATGGTTCACCAATAAGTCTTCCATCTAAATCAAGAGTTTGAAGAATTATTGGATTATAACTTTCTGTAGAATTATGGAAACAAAAGCCACATGGAATATAAGCATAAACAATAGTTTCAGAACCAATAGATGCTGAAACTCTAATGCATTCCGTGCTATCCCCTCCACAGTTTTCATTTAAATAATTTTGTGGAAATATCTCTGTGGGGCTACCTAATAATTCCCCTTCTGAATTTATTCTTGTTAAAATGGGGGTTAATGCATTGTTATAATTTGGATTTCTCCAGAGTGAAAAAACATAAAAATTATTTCCCTTATTTTTTACTAATAAATTCCTCTTAAAGAGAGAATCAACTAAGTTATACATTCTCCTAAACCTAAAATCATCCGGGAAGTAATTGTTATCAGGAATTAAAAAAATAATGTCATGCCCAATCTCGGAAGCAATAACATATTCATTTAATTCATTTTTTGAAAATGCAAGGAATGGTCGTATTCTCTCATAACTGTCTAATTCAACCCTGCAAAGCTCAATAGATGGATAATTTCTTTTAATTAATATACCAGCTATAGAATAGTCATTTATGTAAAATGTTTTATCCATAAATTCAATTGTCGAAAATGGAACCATTGCACCCTGCTCAATTATTGGTAAATCATTATAATAAATATTACCATTTTCATCAAAAACCGTATAATGTATTTCAGAGTTTGATTCACGAATATCATCAAACAACTGAAAAATCTCTATTAAAGAATCATGATTTGAAATAAATATTGATGGTAAAGTATTATAAGATGGATAAAAATCATCATAATAATAATTATTTATTTCTTTAACTAATCTTATGTTTTGAGCATTTTTATCAAATGAAAAATATTTTACATTGAATTGAGGAGGTAAGGCATCAATCAAAAATTCTCTATAAACTAACCCATATTCAGAACCAGACCAGAAAAATGTAGCAAAATCATCATAATTGATGATGGCTCCGCAGGGGCATGCTGTTGGGGAATTAACTATTTTATAAACACCCTGCAACCTGCAATAGCGTGGAAGAGAAAGAGGGGACTGCTCTGCAATCCCCCCTGTTCCATTTCCTAATTTGCAATCCCAGGTGCATCCATCTCCATCGAGTAAATTCCTATCGTCGCATTCCTCGCCTTCTTGAATTATATTATCACCACAACCCTCATAAACATTCATTCTTATTACTGGAACCTCACATGGCGGGAGATTTTCATAATCAGGAACTTCAATAATTTCGTTTATATCTATTTCCTCTTCACTTTCGGAATCCTCAAATTCATCTTCCGCAATCTTTTTTTCAACTTGAATATCAAAATCCACTTTCATGCTATAACTTTGATAGCAACCACTTAAAAAATAAAAAACTAAAAATAATTGGAACTTTCTCATTTGTATTTCCTTTTAAATTAAGGACATGTGCAATCAAAAAGACCGTAATCAGTACAATCACAGCTGCAAGTTCCACCAGGCCCACAATAAGGTGAACAAGAAAAACTTCCACAAAAACCCTCATCGCACTCACAGCAATCACTTTCATTAGGGGTTCCATTTAACAAAATACAACCATCAGGTGCTTGTCCATTCCCAAAATAACATAAATTATCATCGGGACCATCTGTTTCCGGATAAGAATCATAAAAATCACCAAATAACATAAGACATTTGTCAGGATGTTCAGGGTCCGGGTAGTTTGTATAAGCAATTATGTAATCATTTCCTTTTCCGCCTGAATACTCAGCCCAAATACCCTCAGGATGACGACTTGCCCTCAATCCAACATCGTCACAGTTACTGCATATCCAGTCATCACCTCCAAAGCCAAAGATTCCATCAATGTTATTTCCTCCCCATAGATGGTCAACTCTGTCCGAACCAAATATATAATCTTCTCCATCCCCACCCAGTACTGTATTATATGTCATACAACCATCGTCACCTATGTCGTAGTCAGAAGGTGGTGGTGCACCAGGAAACAAAGGATAAAATTTATAAGTAGCAATATCATCATTTCCTCCGCCGCCGTCAATGTAGTCGCATCCGCTTCCTATGGTATCAGCATGGTCACCTTCAATGTAGTCATCACCGTCTCCTCCATAAATCTCGTCATCATCCGGACCACCATAAAGAATGTCATTCCCAGGGGACCCGGGGTCATTTGAATACCAGTCACCTAAATAATCTCCTATAATAAGATTATTGGATGCAGAATTTGGACCTCCATAAATCGTATCATTTCCTGAACCTCCTACCGCAGTCTCATTTCCTGATCCACAAAAATTGCCATCGAGATGAATTTCATCATCTCCCATAAAACCCCTTATTCCATCTCCACAGTCAGAGGTATTTGATGCACTTCCATCAAAACCATAAAGAAAATCCCCTTCATCTCCGCTATTTGGCCAACTAAGAGAATCCCGGTAATTTGCACAAATATCCTCATAAATTCCATCAGCACCTGCACCTCCATAAACATGGTCACTCCCTTTGCAACCGCTGAGCCACTTATCATTACCCCCCTCCCCGTAAATATAATCATTGCCATCGTCGCCAAATAACTGGTCAATATCACTTCCTCCATGAATTATGTCATTTCCAGGACCTCCATTGACAAATTTGGAACCAGTGTATGGCGAAAAGGATATTATATCATCCCCACCATGACCCCACACATCATCTTTTCCTGTATAGCCATAAACTCTATCGTTTCCATCTGGTCCTGTATCATTGTTGCAATTACTGAAAACCTGGCATGGAGCCGAAGAACCCTTATTACCGCATATTTTGTCATCCCCTGCCCTATCATAAAAGTAATCCGCACCAGAACCACCAATAAGCAAATCGTTATTAGGAGTCCCTCTCAATGTATCATTTCCCTGACAACCATAAATGTTCATACTTATATCCTGTAATTCGGAAGGTAAATTAGACCATGGTCCAATTGCATAATAATTTTTAAGGCAAATAACTCCATTAATTTCTTTTACCATTTATTTTCAACTATTTCAAGCAAAAAATAAAAATATTTAATCATTAATTCAAAATTATAAAAAACGGCAATAGTCTATGATTTTTTTTGGGGAGAACCGACATTCGTCCCCACTACCCTTTATCCCTTCTCGAATGATACATTTGAAACACTGATACCCAATTATTTAAAAGTATTATTGAAAATCCTGAACAATGTTGTATGTCAAGGAAAGGACGAGTAATTCTTCAAAGTAAATACAAAAATAGCATTGAACAAAAAGAAATGCTTTTAAGGGTTATTGGTAAGGAAGTCAATGGAGTCTTTATTGTAATAACCGCTTATAAAACATCGAAAATAGAAAAATATTGGAAGGAGGAAATTGTGAAATGAAAGTTATATACGACCCCGAGACTGATATATTAAATCTCATTTTGAGGGAAAAAACAATAGCTGAAAGCGATGAATTGAAAGAAGGGATTATTGTCGATTACGACCATGAAGGAAAGATAGTTTCTATAGAAATTCTCGATGCATCTGAACATATTGCTGAACCTAAAAGCATCCATTATGAACTTAAGGAGACAAAGAGAGTGGTTTAAAAATACTAATCAGTCAATAAATAGGAAAAATATTGCATGTCAAGGAAAAAGAACAATTTTTTAGCAACAAACGCATGTTCACACTATTTTTTTAACAATGCCCAGATATCTTCGAGCAGGTCACGAGGTATAACAAGACCCCACTGAGCCATAGCACTCCCCTTTTTCCCCTCGATTAAAATATTTAGAAACTTTTCTTTTTGAATTTCAAATTTTCCCATTTCAAAAAGAGGTGGCTTTTTTGCAAATACTACAACTTTTGAATCTCGCCCTGAAGCATGACACTTTGAGCATACCCCTTTATAAATTGCCTCTGGACTCTGTGGAATTTCATACCGCTGCGTCATAAGATAATTTACTATACTTTCCCGCACCTGATAAGGAAAAAAATAAGAAGGCATAAAGGTTTCGGGAACTAACTTCTTCGCATCATAAATAATATCCGACAAAAATTCCCTTCGACGGAGCAATCCAGAATATCTCAAATCAGGCACTCCACTCGAATTTTCCTCAATTCTATGACAACCAAGGCATCCTGCTTTCAAAACCCACTCTTTGCCAGAAAGTGCACTTGATTCATTACGAATAAGATATGGAAAGTGCTGAATTAAACTCGGAGTTTTTAATTTTGAAAGAATAATCTCCTTTCGGGAACTTCCATATTCCTTCTCCTCCCCAACCAGTGAAAGAAGAAAAAGAACAATCTTCGAAATCTTATCATAATCGAGATTCTGTGGAGGCATTGGAGAAAGTGAATTTAAACTCTGAGGATTAACTATAATTTTTTCTATTTCTTCAGCCTTTTTGCCATAACCAGCCTTTGAAAGGTCAGGTCCAACTTCACCAAAAGAAACAACACCACGAATGCGATGGCATGATGGACATCCATGCGAAATGAAAATCTCAAGTCCTTTTTGAACATCAGGAACCGCTTTTTCATCATAAAACAAAACTCCATCTTTCCTGCTTATATGACATGATGCACATCCTGATTGAATCCAGAATTTTCGATTTTTCCCTTTCTTCCAGTCAAGAAGAGGGAAAAGGGATATTCCATCGGTTCCATGTGCTCCTTCAACTGTAAGTTTCGCCCCCTCTCCTCTGTGACAAACAGTACAGGTAATTTTTGTTAGGGGCATAATGCATGGTGTTGAAGGATGCTTGCGAAAAGGCGAAACATTGCCTGACATCAAATGACATGTATTACACCTGAATTTCTCCCCTGTTGAAGGACATACCTGCGTTATTATTCCATATTCATGCCCTTTTTGTTTTTGATATTTTTGCCACTCAGGAGGAAAAAATCTCATAATTAAAAAATGCAAAAGGACTCCTGCAATTATTCCGGTAATAACGGAAAGCAAATAAAACTTTTTCATCCTGCCATCCTGATACAACTTAAAATAACAAGGATTACAATTAAAATTATCCAGATTAAACGCACCTTTAATTCACCAAATTTTCGCATTAATAGTGGCGTAAAAAATCCAAGGAGCACGAAAAAGAAAACAAAAACCCTTGCAATATTTAGCGACTTTTCTGAAATGAACTGAAGCCATGAGAAATACCACTCGGAAGTTACATTTAGAGTCCATTTTGACCCTGCAATAAATGGCTTGCCAAGAGGTGCTCTGAAAAGTAAAGAGATTATAATAAGGGTTAAAACTCCACAAACAAAAATAAGGTTTCTTACAATACTATCTGATAATTGAAGAGGCTCTTCTTTAAAATTTTTAGGGCGAAAAAATACATGATAAAAAATAAAGGCTGAAGTCAAAATTCCAATTACTATATGGGAAAAAAATATTTTCTTTACTGCTACCTCTTCCCCATCGAATAAAAACGAAAAAATACTTAAATTCCAGAAATCACCAAATCCTCTCGCCACAATTGCTGAAACTCCTGCATGTCCATCCATTGGAAGAATCTTTCCGGAAAAAGCAAGGAGCAAAGCTATTATAAACGCCGCAAACCCACCCATCCATCTGAAAAAATTTGCACCTGCAATATCTTTTGTAAAAAAAACTACTAAGGTAAAATGAAAAAAAACTGAAGCAACTAAAAAATGCGTTGAAAAATAGTGCAAACTTCGTAAAAACGCACCAAAAGAAAAAACATTCTCGATTTCAACTATACTTGAATATGCTTCTTTAATAGAAGGTGTGTAATACCACATAAGAAGAATTCCTGTAATTGCATCCACAACAAGAAAAAAAAAGGCAAGGTAAGAAACCCCTTTCCTGATACCTCTCATTTTCTGCTTCCACTTCCTCTATTCCAGACGGGCAGTTTCCTGTCAGGGTAAAAATATAAAATCCCCTCCTTCGTCAATCCTCCTTCAAATCTGGTTAGCGGTTTTTCAGGTGGTCCGTCAAGAACATCTCCCTCAAGGTCAAAAATTCCACCATGACATGGGCACATCAATCTTCTCCCGGAAAGTCTCAATGTGCATCCAAGATGGGTGCATTTCGTTGAAAGAAAAGAAAACCTCCCCTTTTCGTTTACAAAAATTAATCCGAATTCGGGAAAATTTATAACAGTTCCTTGAGATAAATCCGGGAGAGAACCTAAAAAAACTGGAATCTTACCAGTATTCTCTTCAAGGAAAGACTTACAGAAAGTAAAAGAAACAACTCCAGCAACCCCTCCACTCAAACACAACCTCCCGAATTCCCGCCTTTTCATTTTATCTTTTAACAGTCAACTGCAATTCCAGAGCAATTACCGACAGAGGTGTCGTCATAAGGATAATTCATACAGCAGTAACCCTGAGAAAGACAGCAATCCCTGTTGTAATAATAGGAATCGCAACCAGGTGGAGGAGTGGTTTCCTCGCATGTTCCCCATCTTCCGTCAGGCTGACATTCCTGTCTTCCCCACGAACAATATGAAGGAGTATCGCAATATCTCCATGTTCCTGGAACACAGCATGGAAGACCACACTTATTGGGGTCATAACATTCGGGAACATCACAGCAATCTGTATCATCACAATCCACATATCTATCACAATCATCATCGAGCCTGTTGAAACAATCCTCGGGTGGCGGATGAATCATGCAATCCATCAAATCCCAGCAGTCCCTTCTTCCATCACAGTCGTTATCTATTCCATCGTTGCAAATTTCTGGCATCGGAACACAACAGTTACAATCCGGGTCCTGGCAATCTATAAAACCATCGCAATCGTCATCCTGCCCATTTGAGCAACTCGTCTCGTAACCGAATTCCTGAACATAACATTGAGTTTCACAAAGTTCATCAATTTGTCCATCACAATCGTTATCAAGAAGGTCTCCACAGTATTCTTCTGAAGGAATAACTTCTCCTCTACATGGTCCCCAGTGAAGAAATTCCATTTCTCCCTCGCAGGATTGAATTCCCTCGATGCAAACTCCAACATTTCTTGTATCCGGTGGTCCAGAATAACAGGGCTGAGACTGTCCAGCTGTACAGCTGCATCCCTCATCAATACCGCCATTTCCATTATTGTCTATACCATCACCACAAACCTCTTCTGGAGGAGGAGACTGCGAACATTCGCAATTAATACTATCCTTGCACCATCCAGAAGTATATCCAAGGTCCACGCAAGTTCTGTTGCATTCGTACGAGATGCACCAAGCGGTTTCATCCTTTATTTCACCAGTTTGATTTGCATCGCAAGAAGGACCAGTGCATTCACCATAAGCATCAAACCCACTCATCTGTTCAGTTCCACAACCTGCAAATACAAAAAAAATAGTTGCGATTACTTTCTTTATCATTTTACGCCTCCAATTTAAATTTTGTTTTTCATTTAAAATGTTACAATCTAATTTTTGTTTTTCAAGAATTTTTTTAAAATTTTTTTATCTACCCAAATAAATATTTATTCCCGCGGAAGCAGGAACCCATTCCTACAGCAGGAATCCATAATTCATTTTATCTCGAAAAAAAGTAAATTTTTATTTTATTGTTAACTATCAATCGGCTTAATGGTAAGAATATTTTGATTAATTCGATAGTTGGAAATTATATGCTAATAATTTACTTTAAATTTATGTTGAACATGTATCTGCAATTCCTGTGCAGTTTCCAACAGATTCATTCCAGTTACCATTACCATTAGTATCCCAGAAATCCTGACAGCATGCACCGACACTTATACAGCAACCCGGGTCATAGGCATATCCACCACAGCCAGCTGGTGGAGTCGCTTCTCCACAATAACCCCATCTGCCATCTGGCTGACACTGCTGTCTTCCCCATGAACAATAGGTAGGGGTATCGCAATACCTGAATGTTCCAGGCACACAGCATTCACATCCACCATGAGCACACGGATTACAGATTTCAAGAGAACTGCACTGTGGGTCATTACAATCCGTTAACCCGTTACAATTGTCGTCTTTTAGATTTGTGCAATCCTCAGGTCTATTCTGGCAGTTTGGGTCACTACAATCAACAAGCCCATCACAATCGTCATCAACACCATTGTCACAAATTTCTGCTACAGGAACACAGCATGAAGGACACTCCTCGTCCTCACAATCTGTTTTACCGTCGCAATCGTTATCAATTCCGTCTTCGCAATTTATTTCAGTTGTTGATGCCCCCGCTCCATCATCAACAACACCATCGCAATCATTATCAATACCATCGCAAACTTCGTCCTGAGGAACAACATCCCCCTCACAATCACCCCAGGTGAAAAATTCCATTTCCCCTGTGCACACCTGAATTCCGTCCTTACAAGCCCCCTTTCCGCGAGTCTCTGGAGGACCTGAATAGCATGGTTTTGTACTCCCCTCTGGACTGCAACCGCAACCTTCATCAACCTTACCATTACTATTATTATCTATTCCATCTCCGCACTCTTCAGGTACGGAAGGATTATCATCGCATAAGCAGTTTCCGTATGGTCCACAGATCCCTCCACTTAGTCCAAGAGATGAGCATACTCCCTGACAATATGAATCCGTGCAATCGCTACCACCTCTATCTATATTTTCAAAAGAACCATCATGTAAACCATAATCCGATGAGCCATCTACAGCATAACACCCCCCACCCTGACAACCATAATCAACCCCATATTCCGCCATACAACCAGTAGAAGTAATGGAAATTGTAATAATTAAAACAGAAATTCTGGTAATTATTTCTATTTTTTCCATTTTAACCTCCTGCCATTTTTTATCGCAAAAATCTTGCCACTAAAAAAAGGCTAAAAAATAACGAAAAAATCGGGAATTTTTTAAATTAAAGAGTGGGCAATTAATAAATTTATGCACATTTATTGTGCATATTGTGCAATTCTTCTTCCTAATAGATATGCTCTCTTGATGGCATTTTTGTTTTTATTTACATCACCTGGAAGGAGAGCACCATAGACAAAAAGTTTTCCAACCATTTTCAATCCAAAATCTTCTAAATTCCTCTTAAAAAAAAGAAGGGGAATAGAAATCTTCCCGCTTCTCTCTTCCTCCTGCACAACAATAATAGCACAATTTTTCCCCTCTACCCGGGATTTTATTCTCATACGCTCCCCTTCCTTAACGAATTTAAGAAGCGGTAAAAGCCTGTCAAAAAACATTTTCATGAGTCCCGAGACATTCCAGAAATAAACAGGGGTAGCAAAAATAAAGGCATTAGCCTTTTTCATTTTTGCTAATATTTTATTTATATCATCTTTATTGGACATACAAATCCCCTTTCCGCTACAGCTAAAACACCCCTTACATGGCAATATTTTAAGTTTTTTTAGATGTATAATTTCTGTATGCATCCCGAATTCCCGGGCGCTTCTTGCAGATATTTCACAGAGAGTTTCCGTATTCCCCCCTTCTCTGGCACTCCCCTGAAAAATGAGCAATAAAGGCTTTCTTCCCATAATCATATTTCTTTTGTATTACTTAATCTTATTTGTTAATTAAAATAAACACCTATTATTATTGCAAAATACTTTTAAATGTATTATAATATTTATTAAGTAATAAATGATGTTACCTGGATGGCTGTTTTTTTTCAATGGCTGATTCTTCCAATAGTTAATTTTCACACAGCGGAGAGCCGGGGTGGTTCTGCCTCCCCGCCCCGGCTCTCCATCTAACTGCATTCGTAGTAGCAGATTAAACAATACTTTTAAAAAGTTTATCTTTTAATACATCTATCCAAAATAAATCCTGTTCCTGTCCCAGCCTTCGCAGGGATAAAGCTTGTTCCTGCGGAAGCAGGAATCCACTATCTTTCCTTGGATTCCCGCCTGTGCGGGAATGACAAAGGAGTAGCAAACAGTCATTCCTGCCCCTGCCTTCGCAGGGATAAACCTTGTTCCTGCGGAAGCAGGAATCCATAAACCCGAATTATTCCGCACAAAAGAGTGAACTTTCAATTATTTTATGCTAACCTTAAAAACATATTAGATGAAAGACCCTCTGGAAAAGGACCTTATAAAAAACCTTATCAGGGTTACTCTAAGATGTAATGCTAATTGTGTTTTTTGTAATATTCCTCCTGAATCAGAACCTGATTTTAAGGAACATTCTGAAGAATCCCTCCTGCAACATGTAAAACTCTTAGCAAGTAAATCAAGGGGTGGGGTAGTTGTTTTTTCAGGTGGTGAACCTACACTGCACCCTTGTTTTCTAAAAGCAGTCGAAGAAGCAAAAAAAGAGGGGGTAAAAAAAGTAGAAATTCAGACGAATGGTTTAATCATCACCAATCAATTAGCATCGTCAATGCGAAACGCTGGTATTGACCAGGCACTTGTTGCAATTCTTTCAAAGGAGCCAGAAATTCATGATTCACTTACCGGAGTAAAAGGGTCATGGAAAAAAACCATCAACTCAATTCATTTAATGCACAAAACTGGAATTGAAATAATATTAAACCTTCTCATGACAGGACCAACTACGAAAACTTACCCCCAGCTCGTTCGATTTTGCATTGAAGAGTTTCCATTTGTTCGGGAAGTAAATTTTTCCGCTGTAAGCGCTACAGGTAGATGCGAATCACGCCCTGATTTATGGCCAGACTACGATGAAGCGAGACCTGTTATTTTTGAATCAATAGAAATTGTTAGAAGAAGCAATATTCGATGTATAAATCCTTTTTGTGGTCTTCCAGTTTGCGCTGGCTGGGAAAAAAACCTGAACTGCTGTGTTGAAGCTACAGAAATGAGGTTAGAAAAAATTTCAAGAGGTAAAAGAACTCTAAGCTCAATAGAAGGATTGAAAAATCTTGATGAAAAAATACATCCTCCTGTATGTTTCGATTGCTGTTATAGAACTTTTTGTAGTGGAATATGGAAGCAAATATTCAGGGTAAGAGGAGAAAAAGGTCTTCAGCCACCTTTAAAAATTGCAAGACCATTTTTTATTGAAGAAAAAGAAATATTTCCTCTCTCAGAGGATGAAAACAGAAGAACCTTACTTATCAATTTACAGGATGTTAAAAATTTAAATGATTACATAAAAATAATTGAAAGAAATAAACTTGAAAATTGCTGGATTGCTATTTCACTTGATATTAAAAATATAAATCCACCATCATGGCTTCCTGATGCAGTTTACCAAACAATACAAAATGAAGAAATAATTTTCGTACAGATAATTGAAGGTAACAACCCAATCATGGATTTACAGTTCATCCGTGATTTAATCACAGGTGGGACCAATGAATTTCTTTTTTATCTCTGGAGTGTCTTACCTCCAATCCACAATTCCATCCTAAAACAGAAAAATAGCTTTGAAAATACAATTAAAGCAATAAAAAAAGTTTCATCGATTTCAAGGGATGTAACAATTGTACTGGGAGCACCCCTTATTCCCCGCACAATAGACGAAATTGAATCTTATCTACTCCTTTGCGAAAAACTATTAATCAATCGCCTTTTCCTTATCCATCCAGGGCACCCTTCACTTTTCCCATTAACTCAGCATCCATCACCCGAGCATGTTATCCATAAACTGAATTCCCTCAGTACAAAACTTCAAAAAACAGGGTTTAAAATCTTTTGCATTTCTCCCAGAAATGAATATGGTATTTACAGTTATAAAGGTTCTCCAGTAATAAATTTTAAAAATTCATCGAAACTATATTGACATTATTAAAACTAAATGCTACAAAGTAAACTAATTTATTGTAATAAGTTTTAAAAGTATACATAGGAGGTTTATATGATACCAACCATCAATTTTTATAGTGAAATGCTAAGGTATATGAGAACAATGTTTGAAATGAGTATGATTTCAATGAAAGTTTTGTGCGATTACGCTGACAGAATTTTCGAATTCGTAATGATTCAAAGTAATACTGTTCAGAAAGAACGGTTACAATTTTTTAAAGACTGGACTGCGCAACTTAAAAAATCAAGAGATGATTATTTTCGATTTATGAATCAAAGTTTTCTTGATCTGGAAGAACTTTTGAAAGATAAATCAGACGAATAAAAGAATCTTTCAATAAAAAATAAAATAAATATGAGGAGGTAAAAATGAAGAGACATCTGTGTATTTGGGTTGTGGGGGTAATTTTCATGACATTAGCAAAAGAAGCAATTTGCACAGAAGTTAAAATCACGCTGGATGAAGCAATAAAATTAGCATTAAAAAATGGACCTGGACTAAAACCTGCAAAAACTATGGTAAAATCTGCAGAAGAATCGAAGAAAAAAGCATTTGCCTCCTACTTTCCTGTTTATTCCTTCGAACTTAGAGGACTTTATTATAGTGAAGAGCCAGGTATAGGTGGTGATATGGGGCTTGACATTGGAACACCTGCACCACCTGAAAGTGATTTTGATATATGGCTTCTTTCAACTCTGGCCGGTTTAAGTGACACCTTTTCAAGCTTTAAAAGTGAAAAATATGATGTCAATATTACCCTTACCATTAAACAGCCAATTACTCCTCTCTATCAAGTATATTATGCAAATAAACTCGCTGAATTAAATATTGATGCCTCAAAAATTCAGGTGATAAAAACCGAAAGGGATTTAATTTATAAGGTAAAAGAAACTTTTTTCTCAATTTTGAAGTTAAAGGATGCAGTAAAAGCACTCGACGAGGGAATTTCATCAGTAAGCGCTCATGTTCAGAAGGCAGAACTCTTTTACGAGCAGAAACTCATAACGAAAAACGACCTCCTTCAGGCAAAAGCAAGACTTGCAGAAATGGAATCATCAAGAATATCACTGCAGAGCAATTTAGAATTTTTAAACGAAGTCCTAAATTCAATAATAGGTTTAAAGCCAGGAACAAAACTTGAAATAGAAAATCCAGATTTAACTTTTTCTAATAATATTCCAACTTTCGAATCCGCTATGCAGGTTGCAGAAGAAAACAGACCGGAACTAAAAGAACTCAAGACAAGAGTAAAAATGGCAGAAGCTTCAAAAAAAATGACACTTGGCTCATTTATCCCTCAAATTGCAGTCTTCGGTTCCTATACACACAATGAGGGTTCAGTTATGAAATATCCCCCTTTTTCCGTCGGTGGAATTGTTTCATGGGACTTCTGGGATTTTGGTTCGAGATACTTCGATTATCGTTCCTCAAAATACCAGTATGAAGCAGCAAACGAAGGTTTAGAAGATATGGAAAAAGCAATAGCAATAGAAATCCAGGAAGCGATATCAAAAATAAAATCTGCTCAAATGACAATGGAAAAAGCTTTAGCCAGTGTTCTGGCATCTGAAGAACAACTCAGAATAGAAAAGGAAAGATATGCGCAAAATATAACAACTTCTACTGAAGTTCTTGATGCTCAAACCCGTCTCACCCAGGCTCAGGTTCAAAAAGCATCTGCTTTATATGACATATTCATTGGACTTGCAAAACTTGAAAAAGCAACAGGTAGAGAATGGAAATAAATAAAGGAAAAAAAATGAGAAAACAGATTAAAAGGGAAAAAATAATCGAAGGGGCAAAAAGACTGTTTGAAACTTATGGATTTGAGAGAACCTCTATTGATGAAATTGCTGCGACATTGAAGACAAGCAAAAGGACAATATATTCATATTTCCCAACCAAAGATGACCTCATTTTATCTGTAGTGGAATCTATTATTTCGAAAATTCATGATTCAATGAAATTGATAGTAAATTCAAAAGAAGGATTTGCTGAAAAAGTAAAGAACATATTCGCAATGATAGATACAATTGGAGCAAAATTAACACCGCCAATGATTCAGGATTTAAAAAACATGCCCCATATATGGGAAAAAATTGATGCAAGAAGAAAAGAAATAATTTCAAGAACAATGGAAAGACTTATTGAAGATGGACAAAAATACGGGATAATTAAGAAAGAAATTGACCCCGAAATTCTTACTCAACTCCACATCTCAATTGTCGGAACCCTTGTGACACCAACTACAATTATTGCACTCGATATTGCTCCTTCCGAATTTATACAAAAACTTATGTCAATAATTTTAACAGGAATTCTTACAGAAAAAGGAAGGAAAAAATTTAAGGAAGTAAAATGAAAGTGAACCTATTAACACTGGGCATCATCCTCTCTATCAATTTAATTCCATGGTGTAACTCAAAGAGCAAAGACCCCTTCATAAAAGTTTCCGGTCAGGTTGAAGCGGATACTGTAAAAATCCTCCCTTTAATTGGTGGGAGAATAATTGAAATAAACTTCGAAAAAGGAAAAAGAGTAAAAGAGGGAGAAGTCCTCGCAAAAATAGATTGCACAGAAATCGAATTGCAACTAAAGCAGGCAAAAGCGGCTTTAAAAGGAGCAAATGCAAAACTGCAGCTCATAGAAAAAGGAGCAAGGAAAGAAGATATAAGATGGATGAGGCAAATTATAAAACAGGCAAAAATAAACAAGGAAAAAGCAGATAGGGATATTCAAACCCTTGGTCCTCTTGCAACCCAAGGGGCAATCCCGCAGAAGCAATACGATGACCTTATTTCTGCGCAGGCACTTGCGGAAGCAAAACTTGCAGAAGCACAGGAGCAATACACCAAAATGATAAAAGGGGCACAGCCTGAAGAAATAGAAAGTGCCCTTTCAGCAGTTGAGCAGGCAGAAGCAACAATAGATATTATTGAAAAAAAACTTAATGATTGCATTGTTCTTTCTCCTGCATCAGGAACGGTAACACATAAACTCGCTCAGTTAGGGGAAATTGCAGCTCCCGGGATACCTCTTGGAATAATTGCAAAGTTAGACAGAGTAAAGGTGGTTGGGTTCATTTCAGAAAAAGAGCTCGGACATATAAAACTGGGCGACCCTGTTCATATTTATGTTGACTCATTTCCAGGAAAACCACTAAAGGGAATAGTTACATGGATAGCAGACGAAGCAGAATTTACTCCTAAAAATATACAGACTGAAGAAGAAAGAATAAAAACTGTTTATGAAATAGAAGCGACAGTAGATAATCAAAAAGGGATACTAAAAGATGGGATGCCAGTTGATATGGTTTTTAGAAGGTAATCATGTCAAATCCTCTTGCAGTTGAATTACAGAATCTATGCTTTTCATACGACGATAAACTGGTTCTGGATGGAATAAATCTTTCCCTTGAGAAGGGGGAAATAATGGGACTGGTTGGTCCTGACGGAGCTGGGAAAACCACACTTATAAAAATCCTGTGTGGACTTCTGGACCCTTCAAGCGGAACAAGTATAATAATGGGGCTAAATACCATAAGTGAAAAGAAAAAGTTAAGCCAGATTACAGGTTACCTATCACAGACATTTTCACTTTACGGTGATTTGACTGTGGAAGAAAACATTGATTTTTTTGCCGAAATTCACCTTGTTAAGGAATACAAAGAAAGAAAAGAACATCTCCTCGAAATTACAGGATTGAAACCCTTTAGAAAAAGACTTGCAGAAAAACTTTCGGGAGGAATGAAACAAAAACTTTCCCTTGCTTGCACACTTGTCCACACTCCGCAAATAATTTTTCTCGATGAACCGACAACTGGTGTTGACCCGATTTCACGACGGGAGATATGGCTTCTCATTGAAAATATCGCAGTTCAGGGAATAACAGTGTTTCTGTCAACACCTTCAATGGACGAAGCTGGAAGGTGTGAAAAAGTTGCTTTTCTTTCAAATGGAAAACTCATTAAATGTGATAGCCCTGATACTATTAAAAATTCAGTGTCAACTAAATTCGTTGAAATACAATGCGCTAATCCCCTTGAAACAGCAAGAAAAATCGAGAAACTAAGAAAAGTAATTTCAGCAATTCCCATTGGCGAAAAAATCCATGTTGAGTATGACCCATCCCTTACTTCACCAGAGGATTTAATCCAGAATCTTAAATCATCCGATATTAAATTCAGTTCATTAAAAAGCATTGAACCATCACTCGAAGATGCTTTTGTATTTATGGTAAAGAAGGGAGAATTGTAATTGATTGAGTCCCCTGTAATATCAGTCGAAAATCTCGTAAAAAAATTTGGAGACTTTACTGCAGTAAACGAAATATCCTTCGAAATTTACAGGGGTGAAATTTTTGGATTTTTGGGAGCCAATGGCGCTGGGAAATCCACTACCATAAAAATCCTGTGTGGGATAATGAAACCTACCTCGGGAAAAGTTGTTGTATTAGGAACAGATGTGATATCCAACCCCGAGAAAGTTAAAAAACAAATAGGTTATATGTCACAAAAGTTTTCCCTTTATCACGACCTTACAGTAGATGAAAATATCTCATTTTTCGGGGGAATATACGGAATACCATATAAAAAATTATCTGTCCGAAAAAAAGAAATCCTTAGTCTTGTTGGATTAGAAGAAAGAAAAAAAGAATTAGTGTTGAATCTTCCTCGAGGAATGCAACAAAGGCTTGCGTTTGGCTGTGCCCTTTTGCATGAACCTCAAATTTTGTTCCTCGATGAGCCGACTGCTGGAGTTGATCCTGTTCAAAGAAGAATTTTCTGGAATATAATTTATGACCTTGCATCAAAAGGGATGACATTTCTTGTAACAACACATCTACTCGACGAAGCAGAATACTGTAACAGAATTTGTCTGATATCCAAAGGCAAAGTTGTAGCAAATGATACCCCAGATGGCTTAAAAAATTTACTCAAAGAAATTGCAATTTTAAATATTGAATGCAAGCCCGCAAGAAAGGCATTTCAAATCATCCATGATATGCCGTGGGTGATTGATGCATCTATTTTCGGAGAGGAAATACATATAGCATGTGATGAAAAAGGAATGGAAGAGAACCTCGATAAGTTGAAATCGATATTTGGGAAGAACCAGATAAATATTTTAAAAATTGAAAAAATAGAACCAACTCTTGAAGATGTTTTTCTTCACCTTGAGAGAAAAAATTCATGAAACTATTTTGGGCAATATTTAAAAAGGAATTCAAACAGATTTTGAGGGATTCAAGAACACTTGCAATGATAATTTTTACACCTGCACTTTTACTTATTCTTTTTGGATATGTTTTGAGTTTCGATGTTCGCAATATAAAAACTGTGGTTTTTGATAATGATAAAACATACTATTCAAGAGAATTCCTTCGCAGGTTAAAAGCAAGTAATATTTTCGAGATAACAAAAATGATTGAAAACGAATCCCTGATATTCAATGAACTCGATTCTTTTAAAAGCGAAGTTGCAATTTTAATCCCTAACGGATTCGGGGAAAAAATCGCAAAATCTTCAGTCCCCCAGCTTGGAATTTTTATAGATGGAACAAATGCTCAAATCGCAACGATAGTGCAAGGTTACATAAGAGCAATTAGCGAGTTTCAGTCTCTTAAAATACTTTCCGGATATTTTTCCGCACCTCAAATCAAAGCACAACCAAGAATATGGTACAATCCAGAACTAAGGAGCAATGTATTCCTTATTCCGGGGCTTATAGTTTTTATCCTTATGATAACCTGCACAATCTCTACTGCTCTTAGCATTGTCAGGGAAAGAGAAAGAGGAACCATGGAGCAACTTTTAATTTCTCCCTTAAGTGGAGCACATATCATCTTAGGAAAAACCCTCCCCTATGTCTTCATTGCCCTTGTAAGCCTTTCTCTTGTTCTTGTCACATCGAGTTTTGTTTTTAACATAAATGTTAAAGGTAGTTATGGACTTTTATTTTTATCCTCTATCCTTTTCATTGTTTGCGCTTGTGGACAGGGAATTTTTATTTCATCAGTAACCAGGAGCCAGCAGGTTGCTTATTTTGCTTCTGCTCTTTCATCCATTCTGCCATCTTTGATTCTATCAGGTTTCATTTTTCCTATAAGGAATATGCCTTATGCAATTCAAATTTTGACTTATATTGTTCCTGCGAGATATTTTGTTGCACTGCTTCGCTCAATAATGATTAAGGGGGTTCATTTCAACATTTTCTGGAAAGAAATGTTAGCCCTTTTTCTTTTTTCATTGTTCATTTTACTCGGAGCAATAATGAGAATGAAAAAGGCAAAAATGACATAGCACAGATAAAATTATGCTGAGACATATTATAGTTAAAGAATTTCTTCAGATAAAACGGGACAGAAGGATGCTACCAATAATATTTTTTGCTCCTGTCCTTCAACTAATAATCTTAGGTTATGCGGCAAATCTCGATGTAAAGGATATTCCTGTGGTTGTCTGTGACTACGATTCATCTCAGGAAAGCAGAAATCTACTCTCATCAATATTTGCATCAAACTATTTCAAACAGGCAGATTGGAATTGCGGGAATATTGATTTTGCAATAGATAGCGGAAAAGGTGACCTTGCAATTATCATCCCTTCTGGTTTTGGAAAATCCATTGCAGGTGGAAATTCAAGCACTATCCAGATATTAGTTAACGGGGCAGATTCAAATTCAGCAACAGTTGGACTGAATTATGTCGTTCAGGCAATAAACCATTTTAAAGTTTCCTTAATGTCAAAAATTCTGTCAACAAAAACATCACTAAATTTTCCTAAAATAGATGTAAGGGAGCGGATTCTTTACAATCCTCAACTAAAAACGAGATTTTTTATGGTTCCAGCCATTCTTGCACTCCTTTTAATGATAACCACAACAATGCTGACTGCACTTTCAATTGTAAAAGAAAAAGAGGCTGGAACAATGGAACAACTCGTGGTTACCCCTCTTCGGAGAAGGCACATTTTACTCGGTAAACTCATACCTTTTATCATAATAGGAATGATAGATGTTCTTTTAGTCACACTGGTTGCGATTTTCTGGTTCAAGGTTCCAATGAGAGGAAGCATCTGGCTACTATTTGGTTTTTCAGCAATCTTCATTTTCACAACTTTAGGTCTTGGACTGCTTGTTTCAACAGTTTCTCACACACAGCAGCAGGCAATGATGACGGTGATGTTTTTCGTATTGCTTCCATTTATTTACTTTTCAGGTTTCATTTTCCCGATAGAAAATATGCCGAAACCCGCAAGGCTTTTTACATATTTAGTTCCACTTCGATATTACCTCACCGCAGTAAGAGGAATTTTTTTAAAGGGAGTTGGAATTTCAGTTCTCTTTAAAGAAGCCATTGCCATGACTGCAATTGGAACAGGAGTTTTCCTTCTTGCTCTATCTCGCTTTAAAAAACAAATATAGGTTCATGCTGCCATAATGGATTCCTGCTTCCACAGGAATGACCGTTCCTGAGTTTTTGAAAATAATGCATTCCTTCGTCATTCTCGGGCATGACGGAATTCAGAAAGATAATGGATTCCTTCTGCAGGGATAGATTCCTGCTGTATTTTAAGCCTGCGAAGGCTGGGGCATAAATGATAGGTTCCATAATACAGAAAAATGGCTGCTGCTGGCAAAATAACTAATTTGTTTAAAATGGATATTTTGGAATGGTTCAAAATTTTAAAAGCACGAGATTAATTATCCTCAAAAGTGGTAAAAAGCCGGCAAAAATTTATAATTTTTTGTAGGGGCTTGATTTATCAAGCCCAATTTTTTGAACCATGTAGATATTTTTAAAAAATAGGTTTACTACCATAAGTTTTTAAAGTATAAAGAATAATTAGAGGATAATAGTATGAAAATGATAAATTTAATTTTACTAAGTTTATTGATTTTAGGGAACTTAAATTGCGGAGGTGGCGGGGGAAAAAATGAAGAAGACGCAGATGCAGGACAGGAAATTGAGCAGGAAGGAGAAATAGAAGAAGGAGATTCCATTGATTTCGATGTGCATGATGGACAGGAGGAGCAGGATTTAGAGCAAATAGAAGGAGAACCAGAACTTCAAGATGGAGAGGACCAGGATACTCAGGATGGTGACATCATAGAAGAGTCAGAATGCATTAACAATACCGATTGTGACGACCTTGAACCATGCAATGGAACCGAAATTTGCGATGGAGGTGTTTGTATCGAAGGAACTCCTATGGAAGAATTCGACACCTGTGTGATGTTAGATGGAACTTCTGGCAGGTGCATTGGAGGTATATGCACTCCTTCGGTATGCGGGGATGGGTTCGTTGATTCTGGTGAGGAGTGCGATGATGGAAATTCTTCAAATGAAGATTCATGCCTCAATACCTGTGTTTTAGCAACATGCGGTGATGGTTTCGTCTGGAGCGGACACGAAGAATGCGATGACGGAAACCTTTCAAACAACGATTCGTGTTTGTCAACATGCATTCTGGCACGATGTGGAGATGGCATTGTATGGACCGGCGTTGAGCAGTGCGATGATGGAAACGATATTCCTGACGATGGATGCACAAATAGTTGCACTCTTCCAGTTTGTGGAGATTCAATTGTACAGGAAGGGGAGGAGTGTGATGATGGAAATTCTTCAAACGAAGATTCATGCCTCAATACCTGTGTGTTAGCAAAATGCGGGGATGGATTCGTATGGACTGGAAGAGAAGCATGTGATGACGGAAACAACATTCCCGATGATGGATGCACAAATGAATGCAGGCTTCCAACATGCGGTGATTGCATTGTGCAAGCAGGAGAAGAGTGCGATGATTGTAATTCGGATAATACTGATAGTTGTCTTGATAGTTGTATGAATGCAAGATGTGGAGACGGATATATCCAAACAGGTGTTGAGCAGTGCGATGATGGTAACAATTCAAACAACGACTCGTGCGTTGGAAACTGTATTCAGGCTCGTTGCGGGGATGGCTACTTATGGGCTGGACAGGAAGAATGCGATGATGGAAATTCAGATAACACTGATGCTTGCCTGAACACCTGCGTTTCAGCAAGGTGTGGTGATGGCTTTGTATGGACTGGACACGAAGAATGTGATGATGGAAATTCAGACAATACAGACGCATGCTTAAATACCTGCGTTTCAGCAAGGTGTGGTGATGGCTTTGTATGGACTGGACACGAAGCATGCGATGATGGAAATTCAGTTAATACAGATGCATGCCTGAATACCTGTGTTTCTGCAACTTGCGGTGACGGCTTTGTATGGGCTGGACATGAAGCGTGCGACGATGGAAATTCAGATAATACAGATGCGTGCCTGAACACCTGCGTTTTAGCAAGGTGTGGTGATGGATTTGTATGGGCTGGCCATGAAGCATGCGATGATGGAAATTCAGACAATACAGACGCATGCTTAAATACCTGTGTTTCAGCAAGGTGTGGTGATGGCTTTGTCTGGGTCGGGCATGAAGAGTGTGATGATGGAAATACTTCGAATAATGATTCATGTTTAAATACCTGTGCTGGAGCACGCTGTGGTGACGGTTTTGTATGGTTGGGAGTGGAAGCATGTGACGATGGAAATAATATTCCTGATGATGGTTGCACCAATGAATGCAGTCTTCCAACCTGTGGAGACTGTATTGTTCAGGCGGGGGAAGAGTGCGATGATTGCAATTCGGACAATACCGATAATTGTCTCAATAGTTGCATGAATGCAAGTTGTGGTGATGGTTTTGTATGGGTCGGGCATGAAGAATGCGATGATGCAAACTTTTTTGATGGTGATGCATGCCTTTCTACCTGCATATCTGCAAGATGTGGTGATGGCATCCAATGGCTTGCTGTGGAGCAATGCGATGATGGAAACAGTAGTAACAATGATTCCTGCCTCAATACATGCACCTTAGCCATTTGCGGTGATGGCTTCGTATGGACTGGGCACGAAGAATGTGATGATGGGAATACCAGTAATAATGACTCCTGCTTAAATTCATGCATTTCTGCGCGCTGTGGTGATGGTTTCATCTGGACGGGACACGAAACATGCGATGATGGAAACACTCAGAATGGTGACGGTTGTAATTCAACCTGTTCAAGCGTTTTAACATGCTCAGAATTTTCACCTATTGCTATTTCAATATATACTGCTGCAACACTAACCATTTATGGAGAAATGTTTTCGGCGGGTATGACAGTTCACCTTGTGGATGCAACTACAATGGTTGACTACAATATGGGACCAGCCAGCATCAATTCCATTGGGACTATTGCCACTATTAATATTCCAGCAGGAGGAGTTCCCGCAGGAAATTACAATTTAAGACTTGTAAATCCCGACATGACAGAATCTATGTGCTTTGAAAAACTTTCAGTTAGAAACCTGTGGCCTCCAACTGTTACAAATGTGGTTCCTGCTGTAGCATGGAGAGGAGACCCGATGGATGGAATTCTTTCGGATCAACCTGTAACAATCACAGGAACTTATTTCAGAATTACACCAGTAGTCAGGTGGATTTTGACTACAGACCCAACCAGGATTTATGAAGCAACAGAGGTCAACTGGATTTCAAGCACCCAGATTACTGCAATCTGTCCTTCTGAATCGAGTGGTATGCCTGTTGGATTTTATTATGTCGAAGTTATAAATCCAGACGGGTTAAGTGCAAGATGGAGCGGGCTATTTGAGGTAACAAATGTCCCACCACCCCGAATAGATAATATAAATCCATCAAGAGGAGCCAGGGCGGATAATGTGACAATCACAATCACAGGTCAGTATTTCCAATCAGGTGCTTCTGTTCTTTTCGAACAATCGGATGGCTCATTTATTACGATTAATCCTTCAAATGTTACATTCGTAAGTTCTACAGAAATTCGTGTCTATTTACCTGGTGGGACACTGCCTCAAATAGGACTTTATCCAGTCTGGGTCAGAAATCCTGATTTAAGGTCAGATGTATTTTATTCCTACAATGCTACTTCTTCGGCAGGTGGGCACTGGAATTCAAGATTCCAGATAATTTCTGGCGTAAACCTTTCAACAGGAAGAGAGAGACACGATTCTGTATTTGGATGCGACATCTATGGTAAAACATATCTTTATGTAGTTGGTGGAATAAATCAAACAAATACAGTCTTAGATGACACAGAAATTTCTGAAATTTCAAGAATGGGAAATGTTTCGCCATTCAGTTTATCTTATCAATATGGAGGAATATCAAATCCAAGAATTATTAACAGGCTAAATACTCCCCGAAACGGTCATGCTCTTGTTAGATACGACAAATGGATATACGTAATTGGGGGTGCTGATGCCGATACAAACAGGGCATCCCCTGTTGTGAATGCTTTGAATACAATAGAAAGGGCGACTGTTTTAGGTTATGAAACGATGCCTAAAATCAGGTTGCCCATTATGCATGGCGGAAGCGGACTTCCATTTGGCACATGGTACTATAGAATTTCTGCAATTGGACCATGGGGAGAAAGTCTTGGTTCAAAGGAAATTCAGGCAAGAAATACAAGTGGTGTAATTGATGTATGCTGGCATTCTGTTCCGGGAGCAATTTCCTACAATATCTACAGAAGTCCAGCCGCAGATGGTAGGTCACAAACAACAAGACTCCTTGCCAAAGAGGTTCCTGGACTATGCTATACAGATAACGGGAGAGGCATTAATCAACCTGCACCGGGACGACTCCATGGAGAAACAAGACCTGGGAGCGGACTTGCCACTGGAACATGGATTTACAGAGTAACTGCGGTCGTTGGAGGGGTTGAAACAATTGCTGGCTACAGGGAACCTGTGACAATAACAGATGCGAGTAATTCGTATGTGTTCCTAAAATGGGACCCGGTGCCTGGAGCTACATTTAAAATATACAGAACATCCTCACCTGTTGTAACCCCTTCTGGAAATGAAGTAACATATTTGCTTGCAGATGGAATAACTACAAATAGTTTTACTGATGACAATACCCGAACTTTGAACATGAGCATTACTGCTCCCGATGGAATCCCTCCTCTTCCGCCAGGCTCGCTCAGTAAATGGCAGGTACTACCTGTCACACTTAATACTCCGAGAGAAGGAAGTGATGCAATAGCAATAACTGTCCCGAGTGGGAGTAACTCGATTCCAGACAGAACATTCATTTATGTTGCAGGAGGTCGTCCTGATAGCAGTGGCACAGGGTATCTGCAAAGCGTTGAAAAAGCTGAAATTTTATCAGATGGTTCACTTTCAGCATTTTCTTATGAACCTAATATGAATCAGGCAAGGGCGTTTTTAAAGTTAACTACAAGCTGGCATAGAGACGATACTCCAGCATGCCCTCCTCCACCTCAACCCCCTTGCGAAGACCTGGATGGTGACGGACATAATGCCGAGTGGTGTGGTGGAGACGATTGCAATGACCGTGACCCGACAATTTATCCTGGAGCCCCTGAAATTTGTGAAGATGGAATTGACCAGGATTGCGATGGTTCAGACCCTTCCTGTAATTGTTTCCCCGCTGACCTCGATGGAGATGGACATAGTAGAATTGTCTGCGGCGGAGATGATTGCTGTGATGAAGGAATTGAGCCTGTTTTAGGGTGTTCAGCTGCTACCGCTTCGCAAATTTTCCCCGGGCAGACTGAAATCTGTGAAAATGGAATAGATGAAAACTGTGATGGTTGTGACCCCCTCTGTTCATGTTCCAACCCTTCCAATACTGACAAAGATAATGATGGATATATAGATATAAATTGCTGCGGTAACGATTGTAATGATTCTAATCCAGATATTCACCCTGGTGCAACAGAAATCGATTGTGATGGAATTGACCAGGATTGTGATGGAATTGACCAGTGTGTTCCAAACTACTTCGTCAATCCCAATTCCCCAAGGATTACCAGTTTACAGAATGGCTATCGTGATGAAGAATTCAGAAAAATTAGAATCGCAAGAGGTTACGAATTAATGTCAATACTTTCAATAGAAACAGAATCACAGGAAAATTCATCATTATGGAAGATAAAACCCTCTTACTCCATTGCAACAGAAACAATATATCTGCTTGCTACTATGGGTGATGACCAGCATTCAGGAACCAATAACAGTGGAACGAAAACATTTGAAGTTTCTGTTGTTTCGTCTGGTTCAGGTAACCTGAGTGCGTGGACTTCTCAAGACTATCAATGCAATAAAAATCAACACGGGCACGGAGCATTCATGTATGCAGGTTATTTATTCATTTCATGGGGGGTTGACAGAGAAACTCTTGGTTCAGAACCTCAGCCACTTGGTAGTTCTTTTGTCCGATTCCCAATAAATATGACCCCTCCTTCGAACAACCTCTTCCTTGGAAGTCAGACTGCCACTGCTTCACAATTTACAGTTGATAGATGTTACTACAGTGATTTAAGGTTAAATTCCTATATTTATATTATTGGCGGGAATAATGGTTCTGGACCCATAAATTCAATTGAATCCCTCCCCGAATAATACGAGAAAATAAAAACCTTTATCTCCATTCCTTGAAACAGAATGTAAGAAAGTGATAGATTCTTTAAAAATATGAGTAACAAAAAAGTTGCAATAGTTATCTTCAACACAATAACAGAGGGGAGTAGATTCTGGGGGAATATGGGATTATCCCTGCTTGCAGGAAAACTAAAAAAGGCAGGAGTTAATGTAGAAGTTTTTGCTATCATGATGAAATTAGGAGAAAAAGAAGAAAATACATCCACCATCGAAAAGTTTATCAAAATTGTTAAAACAGAAAATTTTAGCGATGTAGTTTTCCATTCTCCATGGCTCCCATGGTTACCTGATAGAATCCGTCAACTTACAGGTGCAAAAGTTTTCTGTCTTGACGATTCGGATAAAAAAGACATCAATGAAAATCTGCTCAAGCTCGGTCCGCACAATTCAATTATTGCAGCCATAAAAGGGGCAAAAAATCTCAAGGATGGACTTAAACTTTTCGAAAATATGGGAAGTGAGGAAATATTTGACCCAGTTTTTGAATACACATTTTTAGGAACGGATGAACCACCTGTTCAGGAAATTGCATTTGTATCAATACAGTCATGTCCATACAGAAGGGATGTAAGAAAAAATCCGAGGTTTTCGGGTGTTGAATTTGGAAATGATACCTCCCTTTATGGTTGTTCTTATTGTGCCGGAGCAAAATCATATATTAAGCTTTCAGAAGGGAAAAAAAGAGAGATTTTATCCACGCAGATAAAGACCCTTCAACAAAAACTCACTACATTAAAAGAAATAGCAATTCCTTTTCCTGAAGATTATCTCGAAGCACTTTTATGGATAATGAAACATAGCCAGGAAATTGGAATAAAACCAGTAAGTTTTTCGGGTCAATTCAGGGCAGGAGCAATTGTGGAAAATGAAGAGAAACTTATTGCAGTTATTGAAACAGCAAAGAATACAGGTTTTAAATTTTTAATAAATGTTGTTGGACTGGAAAGTTTTATTGACGAGGACCTTTTAATTTTCAACAGGGATAGTTCTCAGGATGCAAGAAAATCTATTGGTATTATTCGTAAATTAAAGAACAAATTTGACCCGCAATCTTTCATGCCAGAGTGCGTTGGTAGTTTCATTCTCTTCCACCCATGGCAAACAAAGGAAGGGATAAAACGAAATATCGAAGAAATGATAAAGCATCAAGTGTCTGGCACTTTTCACACAATAAACATAAATGACATCAGAATAAACCCGTCAGTTCCTTTATACAAATTAGCAGAAAAGGAAGGACTCGTTTCAACAAAAATCGAAACGAAAGCAGAGGATGTCCCTCTTGGAGGGTATTTTTCACAATATCCATGGAAATTCAAACATCCTGAAGTTGAGAAGATTTACCGTATTTTTTCCAGTTTTTCACCAAAAACTACTGAAAGAATAGGGCTCATGAAGGCTATTTTATATTTAATCGACTCTTATCCCGAGGCAAAATTGGACATCGAAAATATTCGCTCAAAAATAGAACAACTTGCAATTTTTATCAGAGAAAATGCCATACCAGGTCGAGGAAAGCAGTACATTATAAAAACAGGAACGGAATGCAATCAAAACTGCGAGGATTGTATTTTCGAAAATGGTGCATTTTCAGAACTTGAATTTTATCTCAAAACCCTCCCCCATAAATTCGAAGAACCATCCACAATTGTTATTACTGGCAGAGAACCAACAATAATCAAGGGACTTGGCAAATTTATTGTAGAAATGAAAAGAAGAGGGGGAGAGGTAAATCTCATTACAAATGGCAGAATTCTAATTTATGAAAAATTTACAGAAACACTCCTTGGATGTGGAGTGGATAAATTTCTTATCAAATTTCATTCATTTCGTCCCGAAATCCACGATTCGATATGCAGAGTTGACGGAGCATTTTCTCAAACTATTAGAGGAATCATTAATTTGATGAAAATAATAAAAAAAAGTGACTTTAAAACAGAAGTATCTGCACTATTTATAGCAGGAAAACAAAATAAAAAAGATTTGAATGAATTCATCAAATTTGTTTCTTCTCTTGGAATTAAAGAAGTATGGATTGTTTTACCAATGGCTAACCTTGACTTCATGAAACTTGATGATACCATGGAAAAACTGAAATCAGTGCTTGGATTAGCATCAAGCATGAATATTCGCGCAGGTTTCTATCCGGCTTTGAGTTTCAAATGGAATATTTAAAATTTTAAAAATCCTCTTCACAACAAACCTTTTTTGTGAAAATATCCGTAAAATCTCATGAATAATCAGAGTCAATCATTTAAATGCCCTCAATGTTCGGCAGAACTTAAATGGAACCCTTCAACCAGAATGGTAACATGTGAGTTCTGTGGATATTCTAAGAAAATCGAAGAACAGCAAATTTCGGCTCAAGCTGTGTCGCCCGAAGCTGATGCCCGGAATCAAATCCCGCCCGTTATTCAAGAACATGACTTACTGAGTTTTTTAAAACAAACTGAGAGCCAGAAAAAACGAGGGTATGGACTTCAAGTAAAACAGATAAAATGTAAAAATTGCGGTGCAGAATTGAATATTGAACCTCACATAAAAGCGACGCAGTGCACATTTTGCGGTTCAAGCACAATAATCGAACAATCAATCAGTGATTCCTCTATTTTAACTCCTGAATCCGTTTTACCCTTCATGGTAGATAGAAATACCGCACTATCCATCTATAAAAAATGGCTCAGCAAAGGATGGTTTCACCCCGGGGACCTTCAAAAAAGAGCAACCCAGGCAAACTTAAATGGTATTTACATTCCATTCTGGACTTTTGATGCCCATGTTTACTCTAACTGGCAGGCGGAAGCAGGTCATTACTACTACACAGACGAGACATACTATGTAACAAGTGGAGGGAGAAGAGAGCGTCGAACAAGAAGGGTAAGAAAAGTAAGATGGCAGTGGGTTTCAGGTCAGCACAGTGCTTTTTATGACGATGTCCTTGTTCCTGCTTCTACAAGTGTTCCAATCTCAATGGTAGAAAAAATCTACCCTTTTGACACAAAAAAGTTAGTTCCTTATGACCCCAGATACCTTTCAGGTTGGGGAGCGGAAAATTACAGAATAGAACTGCAGGAAGGCTGGAAAATGGGGAGTGAAAAGATTTATTCAATGGAAAGACAGGCATGTGCCAGAGAAATCAGAGGTGATACTTATAGAAATCTTGTTGTTAAATCAACTTATAGCGGCGTAACATTCAAACTTACTCTCATACCAATCTGGATTTCTTCTTACATTTACAGAGGAAAAACCTTCCAGTTTCTTGTAAATGGAGAAACTGCAAAAATCTATGGTAAAAAACCAATAAGTGTTCTCAAAGTAATTCTTACAATTTTTATAGCACTTCTGGCGATTGCCATACTTTTAGGATTTTTTAAATTTTTTCTTGAATAACAATCACTCATTTTGGACCGAGGGTCATTGAGAGGAGTCGAAATGCGGTCATTTTAGTGTATGTTCTGCAGTTTGCGGATATAAATCATCAATAATTATAGAGATAAAAACAGGCTCTGCAACCCGGGAAAATTCCTTTAAATAAAATGTTTTTTCTGAGTTTACATGATTTTTCCCCATTCCATATCGTTTCAAAATCTGATTCAATTATATTTCCTGCGGAATATCCCGGACAAAGCCAGACATCTCCGTAAGGTGTTATCTGCAAATCAAACCACGGTGAAAAACAAAATTCATTGTAGTTTTCTGGTATCCATGAACCATCATAATAGTACCGATGAAGGTCTTCAATATTATCCAGGGCGGGTGAAACAACCACCCCGGAATAAAGACTCTTTATTTTTTTTATTTCATAATTGAGTTTATGTATATCAATTTGTCTTTTTCCCCTCGATAGTGCCCTCCATATAGGCACTCTATTTTTTCTTCCAAATATTTTTTCCAGTTCTTCCTCATGCCGCATGGCAGTTTTACTTTTTAAAAACATTTCGTGCTGAAGAAGAATCCTGTCAAAAAAAACATCAAACTTTTCAAATAACTTAAGTGTATCAAGAAGTTTCCCTATTCCTTCAGGAGTTATAACTGTAATAAGTTGCAAAAGTGGTTTTCTTTCGCTTTCCCTCAAGTTTAATATATAATTTAAACCTTCAACAACTAAATCAAAAGTTTTACTCCCCCCTCTTCCAAGTTTTTCCAAAACTAACGGGGGACCATCAAGCGAAACATTTATCTGTGAAAAATATCTTATTTCATCAGGTTTTAATTTCCGCAGTAAAGTAGCATTTGTTGTCATCATAACCTTAACCCCCTTTTCAGAAAGACTTCTTGCAAGAGGAATGCATATAGGAGAAAGTAACGGTTCACCGCCAGAAATTGTGACACACCTTGGATTAAATTTAAGTGCTTCATTCAAAAATCGTAAAAGCAAATCAAGTGTAATAGTTTTTTTCGGAAATTTTCCAATTTTACAAAATCCCTTTTTACCCCACATGGGACACATCCTGCATCGTAAATTGCAGTCCCATGTCAGCATTATGTAAATTTCCCCAACCTGCGATGAGATTCCATTTTCATACAACTCTCCAGCACCCCTGCTTTTTAGTAATTGTTTCGCTCTCTCACACCTTAAGGTGGTAGGCGGTGGCGTGGTCGTGCGAGTGGTTGGGTGGGACAGGGTCATAAAGCACAAATCGAAAGGAGGTGGGAGGTGGCGTGATCGTTCAGGTGGCGGTGATGGTGGTATCATGAAGCACCACTTTTTCAAATCATGTTTCATTGAAGTGGAATAGAATCCTTTGATTCTGCTACTAATTTTACCTTTTCTATTATTCTCGCAACTCTTCTTTCATCTTCTCTGCTACAGTTACTCGAAAGAAAAATAAAATCGAGGTTCTTTGTCGAAAAAGCACTGGGATTTCCTGCAATCTTTCTTTTTACTAAAAATTTAACCTGAGTTCCATATTCTTCCACCTTTAAAATTACTCCGTAACCATCAGTTTCCCTTGCTTTTTCTACACTTGTCTTCATGTTATTCAAACATCCTTCAAAAAGGGAAGAGATATATTCAGATAAAAACCGAATCTGCTCATCAGAAACAATCGGAGGAAGGTTCAATCCAGTAGCAATCCGCCTCATCAAACCGGAAGGAACAACTTTTGAAGGAATAAAATGATTCGACAGAACTTCTTCAATCCTTATTTTCTCTGCAATTGATTCAAAATCAGTTTTTGAACTGATTTCCTCCAGTCTTTTTATCAAAACCTTTTCGACATAATGAAAAATTTTTAGATAATCACTGTCATCAGGTCCCCAGACACCATCAAATCTATCGCAAGGCTGTCCAGCACACCCAAAATGCATTCCTTTAGGAAAACGCCTTACAACTTCGAAGACTTCGTTCCTCCCTGGCTTCTCGGGTAAAACAAAAGGGTAATCGAATTCTAAATAACCGGGAATACTTGCGCACCCACCTGTAGGTTGAGCAGATTCCCGGTCTTTAACCTGACAGATTCTATAAAGGGAGGTAACGAAAAGGTTCATCAACCACGAAGGTTCAAGCACTCTGAACCCTTCTCCTGCAATCCACCTCAATTCTGCAATTTTTTCGAAATTATCCATTAAATTTTCGAGTGTTGTTTCACGGTTGCATAGAATCATAAAGTGTTCCTGAAAAATTCCCCTTTTATACAGAGCAAGCACAAGTTTCCTTATCTTTTCGTACCTGTATGGTTTACCTATTCTCTTTAGTTCTTCATCACAGAAATTTTCAGTCCCAATTTTCAATCCCCCTTCCCTGCTGAAAACTTCAACTGGAATAGAATTTATCAATTCATCATTTAATTCATCTAAAATTTTCAAACCATTTCTGCGGAAAAAACTATTAACTGTTCCCTGAATGAATGTTATTGTAAAACCAAGTGATTTTATTCCCTCCAGTATAGAAATAGCCCTCCTCGAATCTATAAAAAAATCGTCATCCCATATCTGAACTTTCCTTGCACTTTCTGGAATAGAATTACAGGAACCAAAAATTTCTTCCAGTCTTCGATTGTAATTTCTAAAATGCTCTAAAACTTTCGAAGCACTCTTTCCCCGCCAAACTCTCTTATCCATTACACTACAAAACCTGCAATTGTAAATGCATCCCCTTGATGTGGAAATAGAAATACCATTTTGCACATTCTTCTTTTCAAAAAAAGAAAAATCGAGATTCGATTTATCTATATCTTCTATCCTGTTTATTTCATCAAACCCGCAGGATACCACTGTATTACCAGCATGACTTATGACCCCATTAAAACCACTTAAAATTTCAATATCCTCTTCTGAAAATTCACCAGTTTTCTGAACATTACTTGCTACACCAACAATGGCGGGTAAAATTTCCTCCCCATCCCCTCTCACCACAAAGTTTACATGATGAAGATGAACGAATGCATGTTCAGGTGCAAGTGTTGGGAAAACTCCACCCACCGCAATAAGAGCATTAGACCTTTTCCTCAAAAATTCGCAAAGGTGATAAACCTGTCCAAAACAGCGTTCCAGAACTGTCAGGCAAATAAGAGTCAAATCTGGATTCGATTCAAGAACCTTCTCTAATTTGTCTGGCTCTGTAATGAACTCTTCAGGGGAAAGAGGTCTGGAAAAATCCGGTGGCTTTTGAGTAACATCCTGCAATGGAAATTTGTTATCCAACAAAATCAAATCAACATCTTTTCTCGAAAGTGAAGAAATAAGGTAATGAATTCCGGGATTAATCTGAAATGCATCCCCCTTATCAACATCCTTTACAAAAGGGTTTGTAAAAAACAAAACTTTTGGTCTTATATTTCGAACTCTATTCCTGCTACCAGAGCACTTTATTTTCTTTGAACTTCCTCTTGCATTCTTTTTGGTACGAATTGCTTCTCCAGCTTTTTTGTAAAAATAAAATCTTAAGTTTTCAACATCCCCTGCAATACTATTTAGCCAATCAACCGTTAACTTTATAATAAATTCCACAGATTTCATCGAATGTCGAACACTGAAGGAAGGTTCCTTTAAACATGTTTTATCCTCTTTTTCAATTTCAGCGTTTATCACTACCTTTCCGCTCCAGTTGATTTTTTCCTCTTCAACTGCCCTGCTGATACCAAGTGAAAGAGATTTCATTATTCTCATCAAAAAAGAACGGTTTAGTTCTGTCTTTAATCTGACAATTACAACTCCGGGAAAACCAACTCTCTCCACACGAAAAATCCTGCCACTAATGCTCTGAACATATTCTTTCCAAAATTCTGTTTTTTCACTACACAAAATGTAATTATGGTATTGATTTGGAGACGGCTTCCCAATAGTTATTGCCATGTTTAACTCTTCCTAATTAAATTCTAACTTCTATTTAAGAAGAATTCCAATCGAGATTCAAAATTTTTCGAATATAATCCAGAATAATACATTTCCTTTTATCAAGACTCTTCACTTCAGTTTCAGAAACGAGACTCAAATTGAATTTATCCGAAAAGGCCATGCATACACAACTATTTTCTCTTGGCGTCAAAAGTAGCTTCATTTTTTCTTTTGAATAAGAATTCAGGACTTCAATTGAAATTCCTTCTTTCTCTTTGATGATATTATTAATTTCCCAGCCTGCTGAAAAAAGATTTTCCTTATTATCCTTCTTTTCAAAAGACTTCCGGACAAATTCGGCAGTTTCCTCCAGCCACTGCTTTGTTAATAAGTTGTGATGTGATGAGGAATCCTTACCTGTCCATGTATCGAAAGGAATCACCCTCTTTTTTGTGAGAACTTCAATTTGCGTACCCTGTGCTTCAAGAAATTCTTTTACACGCTCTCTTCTCTTTTCCATCTCTTCTTCAGGCACATCTGGAGGTGGGGTTCCAGGGCGCTGCTCATATTCATTGAAATTCGAAAAATCAAACCAGCGTGTAAAGTCCATTGATAATTCAAAATCCTCTTCAGTCTCCGATGGATATCCAAAAATAAAATCAGTGGAAATGACCATATCAGGAGCAACCTTTCTTAACTTTTCTATTATTTTCTCTACTTCCTCTCTCCTGTACTTCCGTCCCATTTTCTTAAGTATTATATTACTGCCCGATTGAACCGGAAGAACTATCCAGCCAAATTTTCCGCTTTCAAAAGAAGGCACCAGTCTATCAAATGATGTTATAAATCCTGAAGGTTCAAATGCTTCACAATTTAATAAAAAATCTCCATCTATTTTACAAAGGTCATTTAAAAGACAGGAAATATCTTTTCCAATGTCAACGCCATAACAGGAAAGGTCATCACCCACCAGAAAAATATCTTTAAAACCCATTTTTATTCCCTGATTTACCTCCTCAACAACATCCTTTAATGGTTTGCTTGTTATTTTACCTTTTGCTTTTCGTATAACACAATATTTACAATCTCCCACACAACCCATACTAACCAGTACCTGATAAAGTCCAAGCCTCGGGTCCTTAGACGAATATCTTTCTTTATAAGTATTGGTATTTACACACGAGAATCGAATAACTTTGTGTTCAAAAATTCCGTCAAGAACATCCATTTCTCTTGGCCCAATCATTGCCCATGCATGGCAGCCCTCAAGAGCCTTTTTTACTCTTTGAGCCTCTATAACTGTAAGACAGCCTGTAACAACCAGCGGAATAGATGGGGACCTTTTCCTTATTAACTTAATTGCTTTTTCAGCCTGAATTGCCCTTGATTCATTAAACCCACAGGTATTTATCACCGCAGCAATTGCTTCCTCAGGTTTTTCACATATTTTATAAGAATTAATTTCAAGATAATCGTGTATTTTCGATGTTATCATTGCCGCATACGGACAGCACTTAAAAGCCTGATGAACAAAAATCCTCGAACCTTCTGGAATCGGGAAAAATTTCTTATTCCTGATCATCTGTCAAGTTTTGCAAAAACTTTACATAATAACATGGAAACCTCCTCCCAATCTTCCCTTTGCCCTTTTTCCTGACTTATGTCCCTTGCAGGACAAAATGCAAAATTTTTCCCACTAAAAACAGGTTTTGAAACATCCTCCTTTCTAAAAATATCTATCCCCCACCTTGCCGAAAAGCCCTTCAAAATAACTCTCAAACACGAAATTTGAGCGATGGAAATCTCTTCAATTTTTTCAATTATAAATTCCATCTTTTTCCCTTTTTCAATTTCCACTTCACGGCTTAGATTTTTAAAGTCTTTCAAAAGCAATTCTATTTTTTCACGCTTATCATCAGGGAAAACTCCATTTCCGTCCGAAACAACCTTTTTCCCTTCACCTCCAATATCCATAAAATCATATCCGGATATTTCAAGCAAGTTCTTCGAAACACCCATGGACACAATCTCCTGAATGGTTCTTCTATAATCATCAAACTTCATCGTAGCAGTTTCTTTAACAACATATTGATATTCAGGGTCTACCAGAAGTCCAAACTTTTTACGATTATTCCATATAGTTGTACCCGGAGTCGCAAGAAGAGGAAACATGCTCACTTTGCAGCCAAGCCCGAGAAGATACTCAACTCTTTTCTTTATCTTATTCGGAGTATCTCCTGGAACTCCTGTCATAATATCAACATAAGGAATGGAAATTTTCTTTAAAAGTTCTATAGCGCTTTCAAACTGGCTTTTATCAAAAGGTGGTCTTCCAAGAATTTTCAATCCTTCGTTATCATCTGTCTGAAGCCCGGTCATCAATCTCAGCCACCTGACTTTTTCAAGAATTCTCACCTGCTCCAGAGTGAGTAAATAATACTGGACAAAACCGCTAAACGATATTTTGCCTTCTGAATCGGAGTTTATGATAATATTGCAAAGATCTTCGAGGAGAATGTCTGAATAATTAAGGGCAGAATCGCATATCATAATTTTATCGTAATTCTTCTCTATAGCCCAGAGTATATCTCTTCTTATATATTCAGGAGAAAACCTCCTCATGGCGTGCCTTTTTCTTGACCATGAACAATATGAACACCTGTTCGGACAACCTCTCGTCCATTCAAACGAAAGGTTGCCACCAGCAGGTAGTCTTATCAACCCCTCAGTTGCAGGACTACCACAATAATCGAGTAAACCTTCTGGAGGCTTAAAATTCTTCTTACCAATTACATTCTTTCCCTCTCTCCACAACATACCACCTCTAACTTGAGAATAATCCTTCTTCTTTTTATTTTCCAATAATACCTCAATAAGATCTCCAAAAGGAATCTCACCTTCACCGGTAAAGAGAAAATCTATCTGCGGAACCTCTTTCATCAGTTTTGATGTGAGCAAAACTGCATTGGGACCACCAACTGCTATAAAAATACCTGGACTGGATTCTTTAATAATTTTTATTGCAGAAATGAAAAGGTTATAACTCCATGGTTGCAGAGAAAAGCCAGCCAGTAAAGGGTTACTCTGAATTACTTTTGAAGCAATTTCTTCAACTTGAGGATTCCTTTCACCCGGAACTTTTAAAAACCAGTCTATCTGTTCAAAATTTACAGAATCCCGGAGTTTTTCCCTGCTCAAAGCATGAGAAATTAAAAACGGAACACCGAGTCCAAAGTGCATTCCACCATCATAAACATTTACATGGTGGAGTTGCACATAAGGAAACTTACCATTTCTCTTCATTCTTTTATTTGAGATTCCCCCTTTCAATGAAGCCAATCTTGACGAAGCCATTTTACTTTTTTCTCTGTGAGTTGCCTCCAGACAACCTTCTTTAAAATCCTTTTCCATAACAATTCCATGGCAAATTTTTTTCATCCCACTTTTTCGGCAAGATTCCTCAAGTCTCAAGGATGCATACTGAAGACATTCAAAATGTTCCAGTGCAGTCATTGATGGAGTACTATAAACCCAGTATTGCCTCGTTATATCCGGTTCAATACCCAACTTTTCCTTTTGTGTCCACATCCTTGCTCCGGGTGTAACCTGAAGAGGAAAAACTGTGATATTGCAATCAAGATTCAACAACCAATCTAACCTATCCTTAAACTTTTTCAGTGTATCTCCTGGAATAGCGGAAATTATCTGAACACCAGGTTGAGTAAACTTCGAAATCTGCTCTACAGCCCACTGAAACCTCTTCCTGTCAAGAGGTGGTCTTCCTATTAATTTAAGTCCTTCTTCATCATCAGTTTGCAGTCCCATAATGAGACTTTTCCACTTCACTTTTTTTAGAAGTTTCAATTGCTCTTCGTCAATATATTCGTATCTAAGAAAGCCTGTGAATTCTACTTCCCTTTGAGGGTCACCGAGTTCAATAGCATGGATTATTTCCTGAAGGCGTTTATTGTTAAAATTTAACGCAGAATTATTTATGGAAATGTCTTTAATTCCAATTCCAGTAATATATTTAATGTCATCAATAATCCTTTCATCAGAGCAATTTAGAACAACCGGACTTCCGTCGCCCCAGTTGCAATAACTGCACTTCCCCGGACATCCTCTTGACCATTCAACATGAGCAGTATTAACTCCTTGAAAATCTACCAGACCTTCTCTAAAAGGGGAAGGAATTTCATGTGGAGCAAGAACAGAAAAACGATTCAGGGGTTTTCCTTTAATTTTTCCATTATCACGAAAATATGAACCAGAAACAATTTCGTTGTTCTTGCATCTTAAAAGGGCACCAATAAAGAATAAGAATTGCTTTTCACCGTAACCTTCCGCGAGAAAATCAATAAATTCATTTCTCTCAAGCAACCCACTACCCCATGCTGTCGCCATAGGACCACCAACAGCAATTTTAATTTCTGGTGCTTCTAATTTTAATTTCCTGATGACCTTATCGAAAATCTTTTCACTCCAGGTTACCATTGTAAAACAGACAGCCGATGGTTCTTCCTTAAGTATTTCTTCAGCAATTGAATCAGCAACAGGTTCTTTTTCTCCTGGAATTCTTGCCCTCCATCTCAATTTTTTCAACTCAACTCCTCTTTCATTCTCAAACTTTTGCTTCGCATAACTCATCAAAAATGGAATACCCAATCCGTAATGAATCCCGTCATCCCACAAATCTATTCCACATAAAACGATTTTATTTCGATTTTTCTCACCCAATTTTTTTAGCGAAATCTTCTCCTTCTCAAGTATTTTCCCACTGTCCAGACTTCTGCCAAAGCATCTATCAAACATGGAACAACCATTACAAACCATTTTCCATTGATTAACTGGAATTACTTCAATTGATTTTTTGTCCCCGATGAGAAACCTTTCAAATTTTAAAGATGGTTCCTTACATTCGAAAAAACGAACAAAATAATTCGCAATCTCCTTTGCTTCAAATGCTGTAAAATTCTGCGGTTCATATCCTGTAAATTCAGGATTTGTGTGCCCTCTATAATAATCCATAAATGACTTAGCATGAGAAACAATGCCAAATTTTTCAGGTTCCAAATTCATTATTGAGCAGGGTTCAATAGCAAGAACTTCTGCATTAACCTTTATATTCCTGAATCTCTTTTTTACTGTTGAAATAAATTCAAAAGATAAACGAACATCGCCAATATTTTCAAAAGGAAGACCGCATAGAAAACAGAGGTGAACATTTATTCCACGAAAATCAAGGAATTCAAGGCATTTCAAAAGTTCATCATTACCAAAATAATTTTGCTTGTTAAGTTTCCTCAGTCTATCAGAACCGGTTAATAAAACAAAATCAAGCCTGCTTTTTTCACCAAATGTCACTTTCCATTCATCAATAAACTTCCTGGATGGGATATGAAGGCATTCCTGAATCTGATTGATTTTGATATTTCTCCTGCGAATCTGCGAAAACAATTCAAAAAAATAACCCTCATCTGGAGTTGGGTAAAATGTATTGTACCATGTACCAAGATTATATTTTTGCATCCTTTCGAGGTCTTCAATCATTGCTTCTACAGGACGATAAGCAAATCCAGAGCGCAAACTAACTGCTTGCTGAGCATGCCTGGAACCCCCACAAAATGTGCAATTATAAGGACATCCCCTTCCGCAGTTACAATAAAATATTCCCGGTTCCTTATTACTCCCTGAATTAATCACCCCTTCCATCAAACCCATTTGAGTGTAATATTGATAATTCTCCATAAATTCGAAAGCGCAAAAACGAAAATTTCCAAGGTCTTGAGATGAATTTACATGAATTTTAGCATTACGGACAACTTCCCCATTTTTTCTATGTGTTAAATTCGCAACTTCTTCAATTCCTTTCCCACCCCTACCGAGGCATTTGAGAAGTTCCACAACAGGGACTTCCCCATCCCCTCTTATAATGAAATCAACAAAAGGGAATTTTTCCATTATTTCAAAATCAAAAGCAGAAGCGGTATAACCACCTAAAAGAATCTTTATATAAGGGAATTTCTCTTTAATTTTTGATGCAAGGTCTATCACAGTTTTTGATTGCTGGTGCCAGTGAAGGTCAAGCCCAATTATTTCGGTTCCAGATTTCTTTATCCAATTTAACAGGTCAAATCCTGAATCTAGTTTTCTTTCAATGGGTAGATGCAATATTTTTGATTTAAAGCCATTTTTGGAAACAAAATCTGCAATACTGAATAAACCCATTGGGATAAGGTAAATTTTATTGTCCTTACCTGATTCTTTACCTTCATGAATAAAAACTATATTGTAATCGTTATCCATCAGTAGTTACAATCAGATAAATTATATAAAATATTTTTTGGTGAGAAAAATAGATTTAAAGATTTTTTTGAGACAATATTATAAATGATTGCATCCTGCTGCAGGTGTTGTATAACCGCTTCTTATTCTTATCGTATAAGGAGAACAGTATCCACTTCCTGATGTCCTGTAAACCCTTATGTAGTATGTTGCTGTGTCATCATGGTTGCACAGGTTGTAACTCGGACTGGCAGTTGTTGAACATGGATTTTCACCAGTTGGAGGTGTCCCTGCCTGACGGAAATTCGTGTACCAGTTGAAGCAATCTATGACACCTGAGCAGATTCTATTTGAGCAGTTTCCTCTATAAACATCAAATGCAAGTCCCCCTGGATTACTCTCCCAGTAAACTTCGAGGTTAAATGTATCATTGGTTGTAGGATTTGTATCCGAAACTGTTATAGAAAACCAGTCTTCATCACTGTTATTCAATAAACTACCTGAAATCTGAATGTTATTGGTGTTGGTAGGTGTATCAGCAATAGTTCCAAGTGATTTTGGACTTGTACATGTATTGTTTGGTTCATTAGCATCATCAAATCCTTCGTCAGTAAGCCCATCACAATCATCATCCATACCATTGCATGTTTCTGCCGGCGGAATACATGTTTCCCATGAGCATGATGATGAACATGTTCTTGTGCCAGTAGAACCACAACTCGTGGTACAACTTCCAGTTGTCCCCCTGCAACAACCGGGCTCATCACACTGACCGTCGCAGTCGTCATCAACACCATTGCATGTTTCAGCAGGCGGATTGCAAGTACCCCATTGACAAGTAGATGAACATGTCCTTGTTCCCGTAGAACCACAACTCGTAGTACAGGTTCCAGTAGTATTTGCACAGCAAGCCCACCCCTCATCACAGGACCCGTCACAGTCATCGTCTATACCGTTACAGGATTCAGCAGGTGGGTTACATGCACCCCATGAACATGAGCTTGAACATGTTCTTGTTCCTGTGGAACCACAACTTGTGACGCAACTTCCAACAGTTCCTCTACAGCACGCCCATCCTTCATCGCAGAGTCCATCGCAATCATCATCTATACCATTACAGGTTTCTGATGGAGGAACACATGCATCCCATCCACAGGAATTATTGCAGGTCTGAGTTCCTGTAGTACTGCACGAAGTTGTACACGCTCTGCTACTACCTCTACAACAACCCGGTTCATCGCATTGACCATCGCAGTCGTCGTCTATACCATTACAGGTCTCAGCGGGTGGAGTGCAACTTCCCCATGTGCATGATGTTGAACAGAGTCTCGAACCTGTAGTTCCACAACTCGTTGTGCAACTCCCGGTAGTTCCCCTGCAGCAACCAGGTTCATCACATTGACTATCACAATCATCATCAGCACCATTGCAGGTTTCTGCTGGTGGAACACAACTACCCCACTGACATGATGAAGTGCATGTTTGTGTTCCTGTTGAGCCACAGGATGTGGTGCAATTTCTCGTCTGACCAGAGCGGCATGGAAACCCATCGTCAATAGTTCCATCGCAGTCGTCATCAATTCCATTGCAAACTTCAGGTGTTCCTGCACCTGGAGTGCAACTTTCAACACCTCCTACACAAACTGATTGCGCAGTGCAGGCACCAGTTCCGCAGGTATACGGAGTATACCCTTCATCTGTTTGACCGTCGCAGTCATTATCCAATCCATCACAATTATTATCATTTCCTGCCGGACTACCGGGCGTGCATGATTCCACGCCTCCAATGCAAACTGAACTTCTCATGCAAACACCAACACCACAATTATATGGCTGATAATCCTCATCAATTCTTCCATCACAATCCTCATCCCTACCGTCGCAATTCAAATCCCTGCTTACAGGTGGAGGAAGTGGAGTGCAGGATTCAACACCACCCACGCATGTTGAATTATTCACGCACAAACCCTGACCGCAGGTGTATGGAATGTAATCTTCGTCAATAAAACCATTACAGTCATCATCTATATTATTGCAAGTTCTGTCAGAAGGAGATGGCGTGCCAGGGGTACAGCTCTCAACTCCACCAACGCATGTAGAACTGGCAACGCATGCACCTACTCCACAGTTATACGGAACATAATCCTCATCTGTATTGCCATCGCAATCTTCATCTACACCGTCACATATCAAATCCATGGTCGAAAGTGGAGTTGCAGGAGTGCAGGATTCTGAGCCATTATCACATATGCTATAATTCCGGCAATATCCCACTCCGCAGGTATAAGGAACATAATCTTCATCCACATTGCCGTCACAGTCATCATCACGAGCATCACAGGTAAGGTCCTGGGTTGAAGACGGTGGCAGAGGATTACATGTTTCAACACCGCCACTGCAGGTGCTCTGATTTTCACAAACACCTGTTCCACAGGTATAAGGAATGTAGTCCTCATCTACATTTCTATCACAATCACCATCTATTCCATCACAGGTTTCATCAAAATCTTCTGCTTTGGGTCCACATATTTCACTTCCTCCCTCGCATCTTGCACCATTGACGCACGCTCCAACACACATGACTGGTTGATAATCTTCATCAATACTTCCGTCGCAATCATTGTCAATTCCATCACATAAAGAATCAAGCGGGCTCTGAGGTGCAAGAGGAACACATTCCTCTACTCCCCGCCTGCAAACTGAATTTGTCTCGCATGCACCGCTTCCACACCTGTATGGAACATAGTCTTCGTCCATCATACCATCGCAGTCATTATCAACCCCATCGCATGAGACTTCTGAAGGGTCTGGAGTCGGGACACAGGGCGATTCGCAACCATCCAAAACATTTTCATTCAAATCGCTCCATCCAGCATTACATTGAATATAACACTCCCCCATTATGCATACAGGTACAGAATTTGGACGATGTGCGCAGACATTTCCACACGCACCACAGTTCAAAATGTCAGTCCTTAAATCATAATCTTCATCCACCAGTGTATCACAGTCATCATCTTCTGTATTACAAAATTCTGGAACACAATCATTGCAATCCGGGTCGTCATTATCTATTCTTCCATCGCAATCATTATCAAGCCCATCGGAGCATGTTCCATCATCTGAAGATTCATTTTCAACCTCTTTTGAACACCCATATTCGCATCCGTCAAATGGGTCACCATTAAGGTCGAAACTCCCTTCAAGACATGATTCAATCTGACATGTTCCGTCAACACACACCGCAGTCGCATTAGGAGGCTCGCAGGCAAAACCACACGCACCGCAATTTTCTACATCTGTCATAAAATCGAAGCCTTCGTCTATCTCCCCATTGCAATTATCATCAATACCATTTCCACAAATTTCCTCCGGAAGACAACCGTCTGGAAAATCACCCTCACCAATATCCCCTATATCAATTTCGAAAATATCAACTGGCAAGTCGTTTTCTATATCATTAGCATCATTCCAGCCAGTAGTTTTTTCGGAACCACAAGAAAATGCAAAGAGGGAAATAAAAAATAACAATAATATTTTCTCTTTTGTTTTTTTCATAACATGGTTCCTTTCATTTTTTTAGTTTTTTTATTTTTCTATGTTTTTCCAACTATTTTATATTTTACCACTGCCCATGAGAACCATGAGAACCGTGGGAGCCATGAGATGCGTGTGAGCCATGGGATGCATGGGAACCATGGGAACCATGAGAACCATGGGAACCATGGGAACCGTGTGAACAATGATTTGGGTCTGAAGTTGAGTGACTGGAACCCCCAATAGTACCATCTTCTCCATGATGGGAAGCATGTACCTGACTTGCTTCACTTATTGCTCCTGCAAGCAGAAGAAGCGAGCTTGCAGTTAAAACAGCATCTCCTTTGGCAACTTTTCCCTCTTCACTCTGCAAAAAAGCGATAGCCTTTTTCTTAATCGAAGGTAAAATCTTTTGATTTGAGGCTTTCTTTATTGAATTACCCTTTTTCCCGTTCTTTTTTTGTGCCATTTTTTTCTCCACATCTTTTTAAATTATATATTAAACTACATTTTTATATTTTCAAGTTTTATTTTTAATTTTTTTTACTCCAAAACCCCAGGTCCTTCAATATGAGGGGGAACCATAAAAATCAACTTTCTCGAATCAAGAACTGCCCCCCCCGAATCAGTAATATCTAAAAATGCCCTGAAAACTATTGGCGTTTCTTCAGGGGTTATTACCATGTTTCTCTTTGCAACAATATGAAAACAAACTGCTGTACCTGGAATAACCTGAGAAAAACTATCAGGCTCAGTATCTCCATCATTATCCACAACATCCAGACCACCCTGACAGACAATAGAAGGATTAACTGGGTCTGGTACTCCGCCTGTAACCGATGCATATAAACTTTCTATAAATTCGAGAGCATTATAAGAATCCGTCAGGTCATCTCGGGGTGAAATTCCTGCATCCACAGGTATATTCCCCGTCAAAGTCCTTACCGCATCTACAATATCACGACCCAATCCATACCCGGAACCTGAAATACCAAAAACAAGTGGATTTCTATCAGCATCAACTGTCCCTGTATCCTGAGCCAGTCTTGTAGCATGCTCCATTGCTGGTCCACAACCGCCACTTGTTGAAATCAAACTTATTACCCTCGCTTTTCTTGAACGCAGAGCAGTAACTACTTCATCGTAAGTCACAGGTCTTGGTGAAACACCCGTATACGGGTCATAGGAACCAGGTCCATTATGAAAAGAAGCATCGGTAATGAGTATTATCACGGGAACGGAACCCGGCGCAAAACATGGATACCCAAATTCACCTCCACGGATGTCACAATCCAGTTGTGGTGGTAAAAATGCACCGTAACCACTTCCAGTAATCGTGGCGTAAAGGGCTGGAACCTGACTTTCAGAACAATCCCCTCCATAATGCAATTGAAGTGCTTCCACCGCCGACTGAACATCCGCCTGGGTACCAGTCATTTTCTGTAAAAGATAAAAAACCCTATCGTTATAGTCAGGAGGTGCCCCTCCATAGGGGGAAACGGGATAATCATCGAATGCACCCACTCCGAATCTTACATTTTCTATGAGTGATTTTATCCCTGTTATAACAACACTGGATATATCAGTTTTGAGATTGTCAATCTCACCACCCATAGAACCTGTGGTATCCATCAGAAAAAATATGTCTGCATTTCTTATCTTTACCTGAAAAACCACATCACCTTCTCGAGGAGAAGGCTCCTTATCGTAATCTATGATGAAGAAGAAATTTCCAACTGTTTGTGGAGTGGAAATCCTGTTTAAGGGGTCTGAATCTGCTCCAATTTCTATAAAATCCGAATACCCATCACCATCCGTATCTGATTTGCGGTAATCCAGCCCATTTTGCACCTCCCATGCATCCCCGAGCCCATCATTGTCACTATCAACATCCATAAAATCTGCAAAACCATCTCCATCGCTATCAACAGGTGGAGTATTGTAGTTATCATCTCCTGCTTCATAAGCATCTGTCAAATTATCTCCATCCGAATCTCTGTCAATTCTATTTGGAATTCCATCTTTATCAGCATCCCCGTGCCCTTCCTGCTTGTCAGTTATGAGGTCTTCATCTGAATCGGTGTCCATATAATCTGGTTTTCCATCATGGTCGGTATCAAGTGGATGAGAAGAATCTGGTCCTATTTCTTCGACATCACTGAATGTATCACCGTCATTATCACTATCCGCCCAGTCCCCTGTTCCATCCCCATCTGTATCTTTCGTCCCCTCTTTTTTATCCTCTATCCCGTTATCATCACTATCCGTATCCTTGAAATCGGGAATCGTATCATTATCCGAATCTACAGGTCCAGAAATAGAAACAAAGGAACCTGCTTCAACACTATCCGGTATTGTATCATTGTCAGAATCATCGTCGAGATAATCCGCAGTGCCATCTCCATCTGTGTCAACTGGACCACCTGCTTCATATCTGCCTTCAAGACTGTCAGGAATCGTATCCCCATCCGAATCAACCCCTCCTTCTATTCCATCTTCGCTATCAAAATCGAATTGCCTGTCCTCTTGAATATCACTTCCACTACCACCAGAGGCACAACCCATAACAAAAATTATGTAAAGAAAAGTTATTATATGGAAAAATTTCATAGTTATCTCTCAAGGGCAAACTTTGCCCATCCCCAAGAATGAAAATTTAAATAAATAGATTCCTGCTTCCGCAGGAATGACTGTTTATCCCCACGAAAGTAAAAACTTAAATGACCTTCCTCTGTCATTCCCGTCCCTGTTTTCACAGGGATAAACTCGGCGGGAATCCATGGCGGTTTATGTGTCATTTTAATAGTAAATATTTAAAATTCGAAAATTGGGCATGATAAATCACACCTCTATAAAATACAATTTCCTATATTTTATAATATTACTTTAAAAAATTATTTTGTCATCAATTTTTTAATTTTTTATAGAACACTCGTTATAAATTTCCATAAAACTCTTCCAGTAAAGAAAGTCCATATAGCCCCAAAAGCAAGGAATGGAGAAAATGGAATCGTCCTTGCTACAGAAATCAATTCATCATCCTGAAATCTCGTTTTTATAAACCTCACCTGCTCACGAGATAGACCATCTACAAGAACTTTCCCAAATTTACTCGGAACAGCCTCTAATCCTTCTTCCTCATCCTTATTTTCTAAATTTATTTCATTTTCTTTCCCTGTCTCCATCTCCAAAATTTGAGCAAGGGTTTTTCCTGAAAGTATCATTCCAGGCTTGAGTTCTCCTACTTTTATTGTCTTCTCGGTAATAGCGATTTTTTGATATAATTTAGTAAAGATTATTAAAACTATAGCCATCCCACCAGGTTGCACTAAATCAGGAATGGAAATAATCCCATGCCTGTAAGCAAGGTAAACTAAAGCAACTGCTGATAAAAATCCAAATATAAGAGCACCCCATGTTTTTTTTACCATTTTTGAAAGAGGCTTAAAAGTTATAAAAAGAACCATAAAGAGCAAAAAATCGCTAAGGTGTAAAACCGGTGTAAGGGTCTCCCTTACAGCTTCCCTGATTGCCCGCATTCCTGCAAATAAAGATGCGAAAATAAGGACGAGAATAAACCATTCCTTAAATATTTTCGGAAAATTTTTAAAAATATCCTCACGGCGAAACGAAGTGGGACTATTAAAAAAACTTTTAAGCTTCCTGGTACCTCCAGCAATTGCATCCACAATTAGGAAAAAAAATGTAATCGTAAAAACATTAATGAGAAGTACCAGACCAGGAAATAATGGGACATTTGAAATATACCTGTATGTGGGTATTAAATAACAGTAAAGAGTAAAGAGTTTGGCATCACCTGCAGCCCATACTTTAAAATTCCATAAAAAAACTCCACACACAAAACCACAAAGTGTATTTAAAAGAATTTTCCCGAATGTTTGAATGCTCAACTCACTATGGGAAAAATAAGAGAACCCAAATATCCCTTTTGCAGCAATTATCTGCAATATAATAAATGAGGTATAAAAAATAGTACCTGCAACCATCCCCTGGACTATCCTTTTATTCCTTATCAGTCCCTTTTTAAAATCGTCATAAACCGTTGTAAATGTAATAAAGACAATCAATGCCAGATTTAAAATGTATGATAAAATCATAGTAAACTCTCATGGGCAAATTTTGCCCACCCCCAAGAATGAAAATTTTAATATATGGATTCCTGCTTCCGCAGGAATGACAATTCCGTTATACAGAGGTGTCTGAGCGGAGTTGAAGCCACCTAATAACCATATCATTTTCATAGTAATTCCTTTAAAAATTTTTTGTTTTATGGAATAAATAATACCCAAGTAGGTTTTTATTTAAAACACTTAAAAATAATAAAAATACATGAGCAGAAAAACCAAAACCAGCGATAATTCAATGGAATTCGAGAAACTTGCCCTCCCTCAACTGCCAGGACTTATGAGAATTGCTCTCAAAATGACTGGAAACAAAAGTGATGCAGAGGATCTGGTTCAGGAAACAATGCTAAAAGCATTCAAAGCATTTGAAAGTTTTGAATGGGGAACTAATTTTAGAGCATGGCTATTTAGAATTATGATAAACACCCACTATAACGACCAAAGACATCGTAAGTTTTTTAAAAATATCGAAGAATCCTCTTACAATCACTGGATAGACAAAGAAATCATTTCACAGGAAACCATGCGTGCTTTTAATAACCCCGAAAGCAGTTTATGCAGGAGGCTCGTTGCCGAGGAAATAAATTCAGCAATAGAGAAACTTCCACTTGAATACAAAACGATTTTCCTGCTTGCGGATGTTGAAGGTTTTTCTTACAAAGAAATATCAGAAATAGCAGCCTGCCCCATAGGAACTGTCATGAGCAGACTTCATAGAGCAAGGAGAATGCTTCAATCTATTTTACTTGGAGAAGATATCTTTGAAAAATCTCAGGGGAATAATTTGAAGGGTGAAAACGTTTTTATAGAAGAAGAGGCAAAAATAATTCATTTTGAAAAAGAAATGAAAAGAGTAAAAACATGAATTGCATGCATGTTCAAAAATATCTTCATTCGTACCTCGATGGGGAACTCGGTGCTGATGTTTCTCTTGAAATCGAAAAACATATCACCGACTGTGCAAGGTGCAGGCAGCAAATGGAATTTGAAATTCTTTTCATTGACAGGGTGAGAAGCGAATTAAGGAAAAATTCCCCTGATACTTCCGAGCTTGAAGAAAAAATCAAACAACGATTATCTCTCGAAAGAAAACGCAGAAACGAAACCAAAACAATGAAAAAAATCGCATTAATCGGACTCGCTGCATCCATTGTTCTTGGCATTAGCATTATTCTGCAATCATCCCTTTCCGGAAAAAAAGAACTTCCACCAATAAATTATCCAGAGGAGATCGTAAAAACTCACTCACACCCAATGCCTCTTGAAATCAGCAATGCAAACGAAACCGAAGTCGCCAAATGGTTTGAAGGTAAACTCGATTTTCCTGTTACACCCCCAAGGTTTTCACCAGACGAAAATTTGAAACTCGTAGGGGCGAGGCTGTCGAGATTCAAAGAAAAAGATGCTGCCCAGCTCGTTTATGACCTCAATGGACACAAAGTAACTTTTATCATTTTCGACCCGGGCAACGATGCAGAAAAACTGGAAAAACAGAATGTTTCAAGAAAAGATAGAAGAGTAGTACCTCTACCAAAATCAAATGGATGGATAACAACACACAGAGGTTACTCAGTCGGGTTTTTTACAAGGCGTGGGATTGCCTATACGATGGCAACAGATGCGGATGAAAAAGATGCTATGAGACTCCTTTCTAATATTAGCATGAGCAGATAAAATGAGATAAATGAAAATTAACTGCTCGTAATAAATCAAAATGCAAAATGGATTCCTGCTTCCGCAGGAACAGGGTTTTACTTTTTTAAGAAAATTTTTCTAATTAATTTTTTACCAACCCTCAGCGACAATGAGCCCTTTTCCAAAAAACTGAAACCTATTTTCATATTTAAATCCTTTACTCTCTCTCCATCCAGATAAACTCCTCCTTGCTGTATGCACCTTCTTGCCTGAGATTTACTACTGCACAAACCGGATCTCGCCAGCAAATCGACGATTTCAATCCCTGCTTCAACTTCCTCCCTTTCCAGCTCAATTGCAGGAATTTCCTTTTCCATCGTAACCATCCTTTGGGCTTCAATAATCCTCGATGTAGTAGGTATCCTTTCTGCATCATCACAACAACCAAAAATCGAAACCGCCCCGGCATAAACCTTTGAAGCAGTTTCAAAACCATGTAAAGCCATTGTACATTCGAAAGCAAGTATTTCTTTTGCACGATTTATCATTGGAGGCTCAAGTGAACCAAGTCTTTTAGCTTCTTCGTATGGAAGTTGTGTAAACATCATGAGGTACCGCATTACATCCCTGTCATCTGTATTACGCCAGAATTGATAGTAATCGTAAGGCGAAGTTAAAGACGAATCGAGCCACACATTTCCCCCAACACTTTTTCCAAACTTTTCACCAGTTGAAGAAAGCAGAAGAGGAAAAGTCAGTCCATAAGCCTTCTTACCTAAAATTTCAGGTCTCCCGATTAAATCTATTCCCTCACAAATATTTCCCCATTGGTCCTGACCACCCATCTGAAGTATGCAATCGTAATCTCTGTAAAGAACATAAAAATCATAAGCCTGAAGGCAGGCATAGTTGAACTCCAGAAAAGAAAGCCCTTCAGGTGATTCATAGCGAAGTCTTGCAGATTCCCTTGCAAGCATTCTGTTTACTGACATAAACCTTCCTATATCCCGGAGAAAAGGAATGTAACCGAGATTCAGGAGCCACTTCGAATTATCGAGAAGAAGTCCCGCAGTTCCATCCAGATTCAGGAATTTTCTGAGTTGTTTTTCTATTCCCTGAGCATTTTTAACAATTTCTTCTCTTGAAATAATCTTTCTCATCTCTTTTTTACCACTCGGGTCACCTATCATGGCAGTTCCACCCCCGAGTAGCGCAATTGGTCTATGCCCTGATTTCTGGAGCCACACCATAGCCATTATTGGTATCAAAGAACCCACATGCAAACTTGATGCTGTCGGGTCGAAACCTACATAAAATGTCACCTTTTTTTGTGCCAGAATGGAGCGAAGCCCATCCGAATCTGTACACTGATAAATAAAACCTCGTCTTTCAAGTTCTTCAAAAACATCCATGTCCATACCTTTTTCCCACTAAAATATATACCATTTTTTAGGAATAAAAAGCCTCTCATAAACCTCTACAGCGTAAGCATCTGTCATTCCAGCAATAAAATCCACAATCTCCTGAAGAGAAGGTAATTTTCCTCTTTCAAAATTATCAGGAAAAATTTGAGGAAGTCTTTCTTTATTAGAAACAAAATAATCCCACAAAAAATTCAAAAGCCTTTGAGCCTTATCAAGTTCCTTTCTAACATGAGGATGTACATATACAAAAGAATATAGAAAAGAGCGCAACCTTTCCATTGCCTGAAAACTTTTTTCTTCCATTGTTATGTGATTCTGATTGTCGAGGTCTGTTGCTTTTAAAACAGCTCTTACCAGACTGCCTATTCTTTCAGAATGTGTCTCACCTAAAATATCAAATGTCCCTTCTGGCAAATCTGAAGTTTTTAAAATTCCAGCTCTTATTGCATCGTCAATATCGTGGTTCACATAAGCAATAACATCCGATATTCTAACAACTTCCCCTTCAAGTGTAAAAGGAAATGCACCACTTCGCTCCAAAAAAATTGGTCCTTCCCCTTTAGTGTGATTTAAAATTCCATCTCGCGTCTCTTCACATAAATTCAGGCCCCGTCCATCATTTTCAAGAAAATCCACAACCCTGAGACTCTGTTTTGCATGATGAAACCCCTCAGACAGGCGCGATGCCAGAACCTCTTCACCAGTATGGCCAAAAGGGGTGTGACCTAAATCATGACCAAGTGCTATTGCCTCTGTTAAATCCTCATTAAGTCCAAGTCCCCTTGAAATTGTTCTTGCTATCTGCGATACTTCAAGAGTATGAGTTAGCCTCGTTCTGAAATGGTCCCCTGCTGCAGAAAAAAATACCTGAGTCTTACCCTTGAGCCGTCGAAAGGACTTGCTATGAATAATCCGGTCCCTGTCCCTCTGATATTCTGTTCTAACAGGACATGGCATAATTTTCTCTCTTCTTCCTCTCGACTTAGAACTGAAAGATGCTCTTGGATGAAGATTCCTCATCTCCATTTCTTCCTGCTTTTCCCTTATAGTCAAACTTTCTTTCGAGCGAGACATCATTAATTCCTTTTCCCCTGTCTCTTTAAACCGGGCCTATCATTATCAGGCTTGTAAAGCCCATCAAAATTTGCTTCAAGGAGTCCTGCCCTGTAACTTCTTTCATCCACTTTAGAAAGAAATCTCTCCATTGCCCGATTAACAACAGGAAAATGTCTTACCGAATCAAGATAGTCTCCTATTTCAAAAAGGTCAAAATCAGCAATCATCCACTCTATTTTATCAAATCGACGCAAATCCACAGGAACGGAATAGGAGCGCATCGTTTTTTCACCTGCAATATTAAAATAAAATTCAAAGTACGACATTACAAGTTCTCTTAAATTCCTGTAAACAGGTTCCCTGAATCTCAAGCCAGAAAAATTCGATTTGGCTACTGCTCCCCATAAATTTCCTCTCTTATAAAGAGCTATTACATGGTCATCATCCCTCACAGCCCTTATATCGAGAACTTTGCACCCATAACCATGAAGTCTCAAAACTGCAGACGCAAAAAGTGCTCCTTCCATGCAATGAGCGATGCGGTCCTTTATTACAAACCTCGGAGACCTGCACCTCTCCTCACTATCGTACGGTAAAGAATCAAGAAATCTTTGGATTTTAAGAGGAGTATCAAGTTTCTCAAGAAAACTAAGTTCTACCTTCGTCCACCATTTTTTTGATTCCTTATCCATTTTTTTTATTTTCTACAGCATGAAGTGATTTTCATCAATAGGTTACATATTTAAAGAAGTAAAAAGAAAGAAAAACGAAAATGTTGACTTTGCTTTTTATAAATTTAAATATTTAAATTCATAATGAAAAAACCACAATTTCATTTTTTAATTTTTATAACAATTCTATTTTTACTTTTTAATAACTGCCAGAAAGCAGAAAATTCTCTCCATGAAAAGAAAAATAAAGAAGAAACCATAGTTGAGAAAAACAAAAACAACAATCATTCAAAACAGACTACACATATAGAAAAAAAAGAGTTTGGAAACTCATGGGAGGAGACATTCGGCGGAACTAAAATTGACAGAGCTAACTATGCAAGTAAAACCAATGATGGTGGGTTTATTGTTGCAGGAGCCACGGAATCTAAAGGAAAAGGGGGAAAGGATGCCTGGGTTATTAAACTTGACGATTCAGGAAATATAATATGGGATGAAACATACGGTGGTTTAAAAGACGACGAATTTTACTCAATTGAACCCACACCTGATGGATGTTTTATTGCTGGAGGATACACAGAATCAAAAGGAAGAGGTTCAAGAGATGGATGGATAGTAAAAATATCAAAAAATGGAAGAATGGAGTGGGATAAAACATTTGGTGGTATTTACTGGGACGAAATACATTCTGTTGTTCCATCTCACGATTCTGGTTTTCTGGCAGCAGGTTCCTTTGAACCATACGGAGCAGGAGCACAACACCTTCTGCTCGTAAAAATTGATAAATACGGGAAAACTCTATGGGAAAAAACATACGGTAGTGGAAAGTGGAATGAAGTTTTAAACATTGAAAGGCAAAACGATAGTTATTTACTCTCGGGTTCAAGAGGCGAAAGGCAAAGCTCCGTTCTTTTCGACACATGGTTAATAAAATTCAAATGGTTAGAAAAAGAAAAAATTTTTAAAAGAAACTGAAAATTTCTATTGACTTATTTAAAAGTGTGAGTAAATAAAAGATTTAAAAGTAAACACAATTAAAAACAGGAGGATAAAAAATGAAAAGAGTAATGGCATTATTAGCATTGTTTGCAATCGGAATTTATATTTTCGGTTGCAGTAGTGGAGAAGAAAACAAAACGGACACACAGGAGCCAAGACCGGATGTACCACCTGATGTACCACCAGATGTACCACCAGACATTCCACCGGATGTTCCAATAGATATTCCACCAGATAGACCACCAGATAATCCACCAGATGTTCCACCAGATAGACCACCAGATAATCCACCAGATGTTCCTATTGAAATAGTGCCCGATGGGACTCCAGGAACATACGGCACACTAAATGCTAATTTTAGCACGACATTCATATTCGATGGAACAAAACTTCAAGACAATACTTATATGACACAGCACCAGAGTCAAATTACAATGACCGCGGTATTCACTGGCACCTATGGTTCTGGAAAAACAATTCCCAATGCATCAGCAGGTATGACACTGGCGCTTGCTGCCCACTTCCCTGCGGAAGGAACCAATCCAGCTGCCGTGTCTGTTATTCAACAATCTGCCGATATGAGTGGCAATCCAGTAAATCCATGGGTTGAGCTCGATTTTTCTTCCGACAGCATAACTACAGGTACAAAATCAGTAGGTATGATGACTGGCAATGATGCATTTATTGTTGTTTTAAATGTTATAGGTAATGATTATTGTATTCTTGCTCTTGCAGATGGCGGAACTATCAATGTAACAAATGCTGTTAACACAACAGCAGCAGATGGTGGTTCTCTTGCACTTACTGGAAGCGGAATACCTCTTTATCATCCATCAAATACACCTTACGGCGACATTACAGGTGACTTGCAGAGCATGGGAGTTCAGGTTTGCCCCATTGAGTAAACTGAATTTTTCTTAAAAATTTTTCAATTCTAACTCTTCCTTCCATACTATAATTCTACTATAATTTTATTGATATAATGAAGTTATCCCGCAGAAAATTCCTTGAAAAATGCATAATGCAGGCAACTGCTATCTCTGGAGGTTACTTTCTGTTTCCTTCATTTCAAATAACAAAAGCACACCCCTCCCCCTCTCTTTCTGTTGTTGCAGGTAAATCAGCAGAAAAAGTGACACGAAAGGCAATTGAACTCCTCGGCGGAATGTCAAAATTTGTTTCAAAAGGAGATGTGGTAGTTGTAAAACCCAATATTGCATGGGACAGAACACCTCAGCAGGCAGCCACTACAAACCCTTATGTTGTCAGCAGTATAGTAAAAATGTGTTTTGAAGCAGGTGCAAAAAAGGTTCTTGTATTCGACAGAACCTGCAACAATCCTCGAAGATGCTACTCAAATTCCGAAATTGAAAAGAGCGCCCTTGAAGCTGGTGCCAGTGTCCAATTCGTTAAAGAAAACGATTTCAAAACAATGAAATTGCCTGAAGGCGTGATTCTAAAATCATGGAAGTTCTATGTCCCTGCAATAGAAGCAGATGTTTTGATAAATGTCCCGATAGCAAAACACCATTCACTTACTCGGGTAAGCCTCGGAATTAAGAATCTCATGGGAATAATAGGTGGAAACAGAGGAGAAATTCACAACCAGATTGCACAAAAGATTGTTGACATTGCTAAATTTGTAAAACCAGAACTTACAATCATTGATGCCATGAGAATTTTGACAAAAAATGGTCCAACTGGAGGAAATCTAAAAGATACAAAATGGCTTGGAATGATAATTGCTGGAAAAGAAATAGCATCAGTTGATGCTTTTGGAGTGACTCTTTTTGGTCTCGACCCACTTGAACAAAAATTTCTGCAACTTGCAAGGGAGCAAGGGTTGGGAGAAATTGACCCGAATAAAATTAATATACAAAAGTTTGTTGTGGAATAAACCTGTAAAAAGTGAAAACTTTAAGGCGCATCGTTCAGAGCATTTTTCTTCTCCTGCTTTTTTATCTTTTTTTTCTAACCACTTTTCCCCTTTCCACACCCGTTCCTGCCAGTATCTTCTTTAAAATGGACCCTTTAATAGCAATTATTTCTTTAATTTCATCCCATATAATATCCAGTACTTTTATTTTAGCCCTCTGCATTTTTATTGCGACAATTTTTATGGGAAGAATATTTTGTGGATGGATATGCCCAATGGGAACTTTTCTCGATATTTTCAACGCATTAATTACAAAGTGGTTTTTAAAATGCTTAAGAAAAAGAAAAACATCCTCGATAAAAAATCTTAAATTTTACATTCTTGCAGGAATTTTTTCTTCATTTTTGTTGGGGTTTCAGATAATCTGGTTATTAGACCCAATTTCACTTTTTTCAAGAACTCTTTCTACAGGTTTTTACCCTTTGCTTTCAGCTTTTATTGAAAAAATAGGAAACTCAATCAATTTTATTCCGGAATATATTTCCTCCAGATTTTCCACTGAAACAAAACTAAATTTTGAAATAATAACTCCCGTAATTACAATTTTCATTTTAATTCTTTTGCTTGAGTTTTATTCGAGAAGATTTTGGTGTAAAGTTCTCTGTCCCCTTGGAGCATTTTACTCCCTTGCAGGACACTTTAAATTATTAAGAAGAATAACATCATCGTCCTGCACAGGTTGTGGAGAATGCTCAAAAACCTGCAAAATGGAGGCTATTGATACAAATGACCATCGAAGAACTGATAATAACGAATGCATTCTCTGCTTTTCCTGCACAAAATCATGTAAGCAAGGTGCTACAAAAATCGGTTTTAAATCAAAACCCCAGCCAGCTCCATACGATACAAATCGAAGGTCTTTCCTTTTATGGATTGCAGGAGGTGTTACTGCTGGCTATGCCGGTGTAAATTTTTCAAATACTTTTTCCCGTAATCATCAAATCCTGAGACCCCCTGGAGCAATCAAAGAATCTTTATTTTTAGATTCATGTATAAGGTGCCACGAATGTATAAAAATTTGCATGTCGAGTGGAAATTTTCTCCAGCCATGCGGATTTGAATCAGGACTGGAAGGATTCTGGACACCACGGGGGGTTGCAAAGGACGGATGGTGTGAATACGAATGTAACCTCTGCACTCTTGTTTGCCCTTCAGGTGCAATAAAACCCCTTGATATAGAAACAAAAAAGAAAACAAAAATCGGTATTGCTCAAATTGATAAAAGCAGGTGTCTTCCATGGAAAAAAAATGAAGAGTGCTTCGTTTGCGAGGAGCATTGCCCCACGCCTCAAAAAGCAATTCAACTCGATGAAATGGAGGTTTTCATCAGTGATTCAGAAAAATTAAAAATAAAAAGACCTTCCGTTAATAAAAATCTTTGCATAGGATGTGGAATATGTGAAGCAAAATGCCCTGTTGAAGGGGAAAAGGGTATAAAAATAAAACCCATACTTTAGCTAAGGTACAGTTTTCACGAGAGGAATTCCATTTGCTCCGCTTGGAATGTAAACTGTTGTATGATTGGGGGAATTTGCCATCTGAATTTGTGCCTGAATAGCCTCATGCTGAAGGTATTGAGGAGTCAAAGTCTCGTTTATTATCTTCTGGGCAGCTGCTATTCCTTCCGCTTCTATAATTTTCATTTCCTTATTCTTTTTTTCTATTTCTATTTCAAAATCCTTCTGTTCTAATTCCGTTTGCTTTGCTATCTTCAACTCCTGACTTTGAGCTACTTTCTGAGGTAAATTTATGGTTCCAACTACAATGCTTGCAACCTGAAAAGGTTTGCCAGTTAAATAAGAGTTGAATTTTTTACGAACATTATCAGCAATAATTTCTCGCTTATCTTTTGCTTCAAGTGCTTTATAACCGGCAACAGCTTCATAAACAGCATTTCTAAAGGGTTCTGCTATAGTTCTATCGTACCAGTTTTCTCCCCCATAAATTTCTACAATTTCTTTTACAGACCCAGGTTTCGGTCTCATAACAACATGTGCATTAAAATTCAGTTCGAGGTTATCAGCCGACATCACCATGAATTTTTCACTGAAGGTCCTCCATCGAAAATCGATGTTTTCTACATACAAGAGCCAGCCAAGACCGGTTGAAGCAGGACCAACCTGACTGCCATAATATGTAACCTGCCCCACTATAGCCCCTCTTTTTATGTAACCCTCATGACCTGGTGGAGTATAGGGATTTTTAAAGCCATAAAAAGAAGCAATTGCAAAAATCACCAGAGCAATTACAATTATAATCCACAGGAAAAATTTCCCTGAACCCTTCCATACAGAAAATTTAGGAAACTGCATTCTTAAAGGGTCATTATAAGCCATTTCAAACCTCCTTAATTATTGAGGAAATTATTATATTTTATAAGAATTAGTGTCAACATACTTCCTTTTTATTTAATTGCATATATAATGTGCAATATGTGCAGTCAAAGAAAAAAAAGTGGTTCTACAGACTTATTACTTAAGGAAATAGAAAAAACCTTTGAAGAAAATAAAAACCCTTCAGGAGCTCTCGAATTATGTAAAAAAGCAGAAAGACATTGCAACCTCGCAGTAAGGAATCCTCAATTCGTCCTTCTTTATGCTAAAATTCTTCGGTGGTGCAATAAAACACAATCTGCAATAAACATACTTGAGAAATCACAGATACAGAATTTGCGAAATGCTGAAATTAATGCAAGGTTTCTCCTCGAAAAAGGACTGGCTCTGGGTGACCTTCGAATGTCTTTAAGTTCGATATCACTCCTTGAAGATGCCATAAAAAGTATTCGGAATTTAAAGAACACACCCCTTGAATTGGAACTGAGACTTGCCCTTGGACAGGCAAAATCGAATGCGGGAAAGCAAAACGAAGCCATAATGGAACTTGAACCTCTTCTCCAAAAAGCAACGAAACAAAACCTTATCACAATTATTCCTTCAATCTACGCCAATCTTGCTCTCTGTGAATTTAGATTAGGGAATTTTGAGAAATCAAGAAAATATGCGGAAAGAGGAATATCTTTTGGAGCCTCTGACCCACTTGGACTTGGAGATTGCTATAGGGGCATCGCCATCATCTGCAGCCTGACAGGTGAAAACGCAACTGCAATGGAAAATTACCGAACTTCATTAAAAATATTTAGAGATATGCACTTCCTTCCAGGACTTGTTAGAGCATATCTGAGCCTTGGGGGATCATACCTGAGACTTGGTGAAGTAGAAATGGCAGAACATTTTTTCCAAAAAGCACTCGGAATAACTGATGAAAGTGAAAACCCACCATTAAAAGGTATGGTCTTTAGCAGACTTGGTAACCTTCACATGGCAAAGGGGGATTATAACGAAGCACTTAATTGTTACTGTAAAGACAGGGATTTGAGTAAAAACATAGAAAACCCCTCTAACATAGCGCACATATATAAAAACATAGGTAATTGCCTTTTTATGCTTGGTAATTTTGATGAAGCGGAAAAAATATTGACCGAATCTTCTCAGAAGTTCCTTGCAGTAAACGACATTCTTAACTACGAACTCGTTAATCTTGATATAGCACTTTTAAAAACTTTCTCGGGCAACACAGACCTTTCCAAATCACAAACAGAAGTCGAAAAACTTATTCCACTAACACAATCGGGATTAAAAAAATCTAATGAAAATCCTCTAAGAGATGCAAGAGCACTTTTTGTTGAAGCATGTACTGCTTTATGCAGGGGTCTGGAAAAAAAAGCAGAAGAAATCATGACCTGCGCAATGGCTATTACTGAACAATATTCAATGTACAACGAAGAAGCAGAAATGCTCTTGCTTTTTGGAAAACTTTCCGCATTAAAAAACAGCACTTCCACCTCAATAAAATGGTTGAGGCAGGCTCTCAGAGTTGCAGAGACTTATTCTCTTGGTGTCATGGCAAAAAACATTATAAAAATGCTTGACTCTTTAGGGGAGGATAATATTGTTGACTACTCATTTGAAAAAGAAGCCTCAAAAATTGAAAGAAAAGAAATTGTAGTAGATGCGGTAGGAACTCAAGCAATAGTTTCTGCCACAGAAAATATAATCGGAAGTTCCGAAGCAATAAAAAGAGTACTTCAAGAAGCAAGACAGGCAGCAGAAACTGATGCAACAATCCTGTGCGTGGGACCGACAGGAACAGGGAAAGAACTTCTTGCAAGAGCCATCCACCGGTGGAGCAGAAGAGCAGGAAAAAAGTTCATAGCAGTAAACTGCGGAGCAATACCCAAAGAACTCGTCGAATCAGCCCTTTTTGGGCATGTTAGAGGAGCATTTTCAGGAGCAGTAACCGACCAGATTGGAAGCATTGAAGCAGCAAATGGTGGAACAATTTTTCTTGATGAAATTACGGAACTTCCTCTTGCTTCTCAGGTGAAACTTCTCCGTTTTCTCGAGTACAAAGAAATTCAACCACTCGGGGTTGCAGAAGCGAGAAAAGTTGATGTAAGAGTAATTGCTTCGACAAATAGAGACCCCGAAAAATCGGTTGCTGATGGAGATTTGAGGGAAGACCTCTATTACAGACTATCCGTGATACCTATATATCTTCCTCCTCTTTCTGAAAGGGGAAACGATGTAATAGAAATAGCAAGGCATTTTATCGCATCCATGCCTCTTGCAAGGAAAAAAGGGATTACAGGAATTGAACCTTCTGCAGAAAAATGGCTAAAAAGCCAGCCCTGGCCCGGAAATATCAGGGAACTCGGTAATGTTATTCTGAGGGCTGTTGTGTTTGCAAATGGACCAAAAATTACCATAGAAAATCTTGAGTGCAGCAGGAAAACTTCATCAGGAAATAATAAAAATGTGGAGAAACTCGATGATTTAATAACGAATCACATTATGAATGTTTTAAAAATGTGCAATGGAAACCAAATCAAGGCTGCAAAAATTTTAGGAATTCATCGCAATACTCTTCGAAACAAAATCTCAAAAATAATGCAAAACTCCAAATATTAACTTATAGCATACTTATGACGAAGACTCTTTTTCAGGAACAACTGCCAGTATTAAGGGGATAAGTCTGAAATCCATTGCCCCTGCTTTCTACCACTATTTTCAAGATAATGTAAAAGCAATAAAGAAAAAGGAAGTTGCCAAGAAACATTTAAGTAGTATAAATAATATAAAGTTGAAACAGGAGGTTAAAAATGAAAAAAATCTTTTATGTAATTCTCTTTCAATCAGTAATTGTCCTTTTTGCCCTTTCGTTTTCAAAATGCGGGGGAGGAGGTGGTGAAAACAGGGATGCAGATGTCGAAATAGACGGGGAAATCCCTGGAGAAGTAGAAATTGAAACACAACCCGACCCCTTGCCAGAAATGGATGTTTCTCTTGAACAGGATTTAATTGAGGAAGATTTAACTGAAGAAGTACAACAAACTGAGCTGGAAACAATAGAAGACATTAACGAAACACAGGAACTGGAAGAGGTAGAGGAAGATACTTTAGGTGAATGTGATACGATTGCTATTGTCCGTGAAACTCCCGATGGAAGCGTCGATCTCACATTATGTCATGTTTTTGTCACATATATTGGACATAACGGTTATTTCTTACAGGTAGACACCTCAGGACCTGCCATACAGGTGTACGAGGGGAATACATGGACTCCAGATGTCAGTGTAGGAGATGAAATTACAATGCACATAACAAGCCTGACAACATTTCATGGCAATAAAGAAATCAATGCCCATGACCCTGTCATAATTCATTCGTCTGGAAATGATGTTTCAACTCTCATTCAGGATCTCAGTTCAGGCATTTTACCATCTGAAGACCTTGAAGCAGAACTCATCAGAGTTACAGGAGCAGAGGTAACTTCCATAAGTGGTCCAGACCTTTTAATTTCTTATGGGATAGCCACTGATGTAAATATGAGAGTAGCAGATTCAGGAATTTTCTGTATCGGCGCTACTTTCAGTGTGGTTGCAGTAGTAACTGAATGGTCAGATAGTGGAATATGGAGAATTCAATCTTTTGGAAACACAGATTTTTATGACCTCGATACATCCGCATGCGGTGGAGGAGGAAGGGCTCCTCAACCTGGTGAACTTCTTATTAATGAATTCATGGCAAGCGTTCCTCTCGGAATAAACGGTGATGCTAATTGCGATGGAACGAGAACAGCAAATCAGGAAGAATTTATAGAAATTGTAAACATTTCAAGCGATACCCTTGATTTAAGTGGAGTTAGTATATCCGATAACACAAGACCGAGACACACTTTTTCACCAGGAACGACTCTTGCGCCTATGAAAGCGATAGTCGTATTTGGAGGAGGGACTCCGTCCTGCACATCATGGGGAACAGAAACACAGGTTGTTACAGCAAGTGACGGAACATTAAGTCTCGATGACACTGGTGATACAATAACAATAACAGATTCATCAAGTACAATTCTTCTTCAGGTCAGTTATCCAGCTACAACGAATAGACAATCCTATACTTTAAATCCTGACTTAAATGACACCGATCCATCCCTTACTCAGGTGGGTGGTTATGTTGACCACTCAGTTGCTGATACCATAGACCATTCCCTATTCTCGCCAGGCACTCATATAGACGGTACATTATTCTAAATATTTATGGGTAGAATTTTACTCGTCACAGAAACAAAAATTAAGTGCTTGCAAGAAATCAAAAATCAAATATCAAAATTCAAAATGAAAATAAAAAATTAATAACCCGGTATTTGCATCCTGTATGACAGGGATTAAAAAATTATAATTTTATGGCATGGTTCAAAATTTAAAAGCACGAGATTAATTATCTTCAAAAGTGGTAAAAAGCCGGCAAAAATTCATAATTTTTTGTAGGGGCTTGATTTATCAAGCCCAATTTTTTGAAACTAAAAGGTGGTGGTGGAGGGTGTAGTCGTGCGGGTGGTGGTGTTGGTGGAGTCATAAAGCACAATCATGCCTAATTTTAAAAAGTTTTTTATTGGACAATTTTTTCCTGATTTAATATATGTATATTGATAATTAAAAAATGGGTAAACAAAAATGAGAAAAAAAATATTTTTAAAACTCTTTATCATTTTTATTATTTTACAGGCATGTCATAAAAACGAAGGACTTAAAAAATCGCAAGTGCAGGGAATCGTACTGGATTCTGATGGTAAAACACCAATTGCTGGAGCAAAAATCTTTGCAGGAAGTATGATTGCAACAACAGACAAAGGGGGTAAATTTACAATTGCAGACTTTGAAAACTCCAGCATCATTATTTCAGTTTTTGCAAATGGGTATAATCCAAAAACTTCTACTTTCGTATTAGTAAAAGGGCAAAACAACCTTCCTCCTATTATCCTTACCCAGAAAGAAAGCAAAGAAAAAACTGAAGAAATAGTGGAAGGGACCGGAGAAAAAACTGAGGAAGGGAAAACTATTGAAAAAGAGGAAAAAAAGAAAACTTTAAAAAGTGACTTAGAAATAAGCCCAGCCCAAATTATTACTTACTACTACAATGCAATTGATTCCCAGAATTATAAGAAAGCAGCAAGATACAGATTTGGAGTATCTGCAAAAAAGCTTCAAAAACAATATAAACCTTACATAAAAAGTGTATCTGTAACAAAAGCGACAAAAATGCCCCGTTTGAAACAGGATGAAGTATGTTTTAATGTTGTTTTCAAGGCAACATATATAAAAGAATACCCAGCAGGAAGTGGGCAACTTCCAAATTTTCATTGTTTAAAACAGGATCGCAAAGGAAACTGGAAAATATCGCAGATTTCTACAGGACCTTAAATCAAATTAAAATTATTTGATTTTGGGAGGGAAAATATGAAAGAGATAAAAAAACAATGGCTTTTCCTAAACTTAATTTACTTTTTATTATTCTTTTCGTGTGGGGGTAAAAAGGAATCAGGGAGCGTTAATAATGGAGTTGGTGAGCCATGTCAATCTGTTCTTGATTGTAAACCGGGACTTGGATGCTACGAAGGAAAGTGCTATTACCCCGATGCGTCATTAAAGGATATAACCGAAATTGAGGGTTCTGATAACACTTTTGAAAATGAGGATTCACAGATTTGGGCTGAAGATGAATTCTCAATAGATATTCTTCCGGAAAGCGAAGATGAGTTTATTTCAGATATTGAAGAGGATGATGGTGGTGGGGAAGAGGTTTGCATGTTTCGCCCACCTGTGGGAGAGTTCAGACCCCATATGGAATGCATGTGGAGTGGAAGCGAAATTGAACCTAATAAAGATGATGTTGTGGCAACTCCAGTAGTTGCAAATCTTACCGACGACAACGGTGATACAGTAATCGATTTAAAAGATATTCCTGATATTGTTTTTATTTCATACGACCTTGAGGAGGATGGGTGCTGCGCTGTTCCGGGCGCAATAAGGGTTGTTAGCGGAAGGTGCAGAGGAGATGGAACAATGCAAGAGCATTTTACCATAAACTATCCTGTAGATAACTCGGGTGGATTAGCAGTGGGGGATATTGATGGAGATACACTTCCTGAAATAGTTGCAATGAGATATGATCAAACAAGCGGAAGAACAACAGGAACTGTTGCCTTTGAAAATGACGGAACATTAAAATGGGAGAGCGACGATCCAGGTCTTGGAGCAAATTTAAACCAAAGAGACACATGCACAGCAGTCCAACCATCTATTGCAGACCTTGATGGAGATACTAATCCAGAAATCATTGTTGGAAGGGTGGTTCTCGATGGTGCTACAGGCATAACTTTATGGAAAGGGACCGGAGGAAGAGGATTTAACGCATTTTTAGGTCCCATTGGAATTGCAGCGGATATTGACCTTGATGGAATTCAAGAAGTCATTGCAGGAAATACTGTTTATAGAGCTGATGGATGGATAGAATGGGTTTATGATTATGGGTCATCCCTTGGAAGTTGTGCTCAGGGTTGTTCCCTTGCTTGTGATGGTTTCAATGCGACGGGGAATTTCGATGAAGACGATTATGCAGAAATTGTAAGTGTAGTTGCGGAAAGAGTTTTTATTTTCGAACATGATGGAACAATGAAATATATGTTTGAAATACCAAGGGAAACTGGTTATACAGGATACAACGAAGGTGGTCCACCAACTGTTGCAGATTTTGACGGAGATGGAAAACCAGAAATCGGTGTTGCTGCAGCAAACTATTATGCAGTATTCGATACCGATTGCACAACCGATCCCCTTCCCTCCTACTGCGATAGTTATGGAATTCGATGGAAAGTCCCAAACAATGATGAGAGTTCAAGAGTAACAGGCTCGTCAGTTTTTGATTTTGACGGAGATGGTTCAGCAGAAGTTGTTTATAACGATGAAACAAATTTCAGAATTTTTAGAGGTTCTGACGGTGAAATCCTTTTTGAAGAAGAAAATCACTCCCATACAAGACTCGAATATCCTGTAATTGCAGATGTTGATAATGATGGAAATGCAGAAATTGTATTCATTGAAAACAGAGGTTCTCAAGGAGCAACAGCAAATGACCATGGTATTCAAATATGGGGAGATTATTCAGACAACTGGGTTCCAACTCGAAGAATCTGGAATCAGCATGCTTACCATATAACCAATGTAAACGAAGATGGAACTATACCTTCACATGAAACCCCAAACTGGCTGATATACAATAATTACAGACAGAATCTTCCCGATTTTTCCCCATTCCTTGCACCAGACCTGACTATAGAGTTTGTTGATGCCCAGTGTGAAAATCAGCAGGCAAATTTAAGGGTAAGAGTTTGTAATATAGGTGATAACAGAGTTGGAGAAGTAGAAATAAGATTTTACGATGGAGACCCTGCAAGTGGAGGAAGAGGTATAGATTGCGATTCCAGTAGAAGTGGAATGCAGGGTGTTAAAACAGAAGGGACTCTCGAGCCTGATGATTGCGAGGTTGTTACATGCCTCTGGACTAATCCTCCTATAGATCCAGAGAGTAGCGATGTAACTGCTTGTGTGGATGATTCTGGTCCTGATTGGAGTTGCACACCCGAAAGTGGTCTAAATAACGAATGCAATGAAAATAACAATAAAGCAATTAAAGGAGGTGTCCAATGCGAAAGACCTATTTGAATTTTCTTCTTCTAATATTCTTTTCATTATTATTCATAGGAAAAAACATGAAAGGGGAACCAAAGAGTTCCATTTTTGATTTTTCCGCTCCAGCTATTGACCAGCAGGGAAATTACATAACTTCAGAGGGGGCGACAATAAAAAATGGTTTTGGCATGCTTGAACTAATTTATCCAGACTGGTTCGATGAAAACTGGTTTTACAGAATTCCTGTTCGAATTACCTCAAACGAATCATTATCACCTGCTTATTTTGATTTTATCCTCGACGAGACAGGTGAATTCTTCTTTAATAACTGCGATGTAAATGGACTTGATATAAGAATTGTTGATAATTCTATGAACCTTCCGGAAGGATGGTGGATAGAGTACTTCAGTAGAATAGCAAGAATGGGAACTATTAGAATCAAAACTGCATCTATTTCAAATGGAACAACTGATTGGTTCATCTATTTTGGAGGGGAAAATGATTCAGGTAACAGAGATATAGTTTATACTTATGATTCACCTCAACCATTTATATTTGCAGGAAATAGCACATTTTTGTCTTCAGAGAATTTCATTATAGTTAGTCTCGCTGATTCAAATCATGTAATTGCTGGCACCAGTGATACAACTCTTTCAAAAGGGGAAACTCTTACAATACCTGCTGGAACAATTTCAGCTCCTCATATAAATTTTTCAGCTACTAAACCAGTTTATGTAACTACAGCAGGACAAAATGGGGAATCCGCAATTCCAGTAAGACTTTCTGGAAGAGACTTTATTTTCCCTGCTCCAAGGGATACTCATATTGTTACAATAATAAGCCCTTATAGAAATTCAAATGTTTCAATATCAGACTCCTCTGGATCCCTCGATACATTCTCTGTAGAGGCTGGAGGTTCTCATATAAGTAACATTGGGAATACATCTGGTTCCTTCAAAATTCAAGCAGATAAACCCATAGTCGCTTTTCATGAAACGGTGGAAACCAATGATACCTGCGTAATTTCTCCACCATCAACCGATATAACAGGAGGATGCATGGGAACCTGCATTTTAACAGCAATTGATGATGGAACAGAAGGCACAATCTATTATAGCACAAGAACGGAGCAAACCTTTTCACTCAATTCCCTTGAAACACTTACATTAAGTGGAAGTGGTTCTCAGGGAAGTGGTTCAGCTATCAGAATAATCTCCAACAAGCCAGTAATGGCTATTTCATACGCCGACGGAGATGGTGGTGAAATGGTAACTTTTCTTCCAACAAGGTGGCTGGGAAATGAATTCATAATACCAGTTGATTCACAGTATATATATGCAACTGCTATTTATCCTGCAACCCGCTGCATTTTAACATCGGATGATGGAACGACTGATGAAAAAACAGCAGATACAACTGCTCAACCATTTCCAAAAAAATTATACTGGGGTGGAACCACAAATGGTGCAAACATCCCTGCTCCAGCATCTTTATCCTGCAATAAACCAGTGTGGGTGGTTGCAGAAAGAACAAACGGAGATGCAGAAATCAATGTCTGGCCCTATACATTTTTCAGAACACAACAACCAGAAATCAACTTCGATTTTTGGGCTGCAGTTGAAACGAAATATTCAAAGGATACGCAATGGATAACTACCCCGAATTTAGTTCCCGTAAATGGTGTACTAAAATGGCAGAATTTTTCCATTTCTGGTAACAGTGAATTTCCTGAAGGAACATATACCGGTTTTCAAATTTCCAACGATGGTGGAAATAAATGGTATGTTTATAAAAGAAATGTATGGGAGGAGGTTGCAAATCTTTCTGAGTCAAATAATGAAAATGAAATAGACAAGGGACTTGAATTTTTACCCATTATAAACACTGGCGAGCTCATGGTAAGGGTCTTAATGAAATCAGAAAGTGGAATTTATACACCGAAAATAGATGAAATAAAAATTGATTATGATTCAGTCGGAGATTTAGACCATTTCCTTTTCTTTGGACTTCCCACAGAGGCTATTAGTGGTGTTCCCTTTATGATTACAATAGGTGCTTATGACTCAGACAATAATTCAGTTTTGGGTTTTAGAGGACCTGTAACACTTGCAACAAATCCTTCTAATATAGAAATAGAATACGACACTTCTAATCAATTTAATAGTGGCAGGGCAACTTTCCCGGTCACGCTCTCAGGTTCTGGAAATGTAAAATTGGTGGCTTCATTCAACGATGTCCGAAGTGAAAGCACCTCAATATTACTAAATCCACCACCAGTTTTAAAAATGGAAAAAATAGGAGGTGATAACCAGTTTGCAAAAGTCGGAGAAACTTTACCAGAACCAATAATAATAAAAATTTCCGACGACAAAGGCAAGGGAATAAAGGATGTAGCAGTTTCATTTACAGTCATCGAAGGTAATGGGGTAGTTTCTGAAAACATAGTCGAAACCTACGAAAATGGCTTAGCCTCAGTGACATGGACTCTCGGAATGGAACCGGGAGCAAATAAATTAAAAGTAGATGCAGGTAACCAGATAGAGGGTTCACCTGCTATATTTGTGGCAAGAGCCGACCCGGGGAGTTCACAAACAACTGATGAGAACCCCACAAATGGGGGTTGCGGTTGCCAGGTAGTTCGTTAATCCTCCTATTTGTATATCAATTGAATAAAATAGAAATATTTTAAATCAAATAATTGAAATTATTTAAGAATTAGAATAATTAAATTGTGGTAAATTTAAAGGTCCATAAAATTTGGTGTTAGAAAAAATGAAAAATTCAAAAAAAATTCATTTTTTCCCCTTAGTTTT